>ERZ507012.142-NODE-142-length-23665-cov-10.079_pt1 | contig 23665 bp, 20 predicted proteins | sample MGYA00512878_ERZ507012 | MGnify/ENA metagenome assembly ERZ507012
ATAGATTGCAAAGTTACGCTTTTTTGCCTTATTTTCTATCTATAATGTAGTTAAATGTTATAAAACAAAGGGATTGATTAGCTGAAAATTGAGAGTTGAGAGTTGAAAGTTATGATTGCTCTCTATCTGATAAAAACCACCTAATATCGAAAAAGAATATGATTTATTAATCGTAACCTCTCTTCAACGCATAGTCTACTAATAACAACTCTCAATTCTCAACTCTCAATTCTCAACTCTCAAGTAAAATCTTTTGTCTTTCCACTTTTTTTTATTACTTTTGCGAGTTAGCCGACCTGTTCGGCTATTTTAATAAAAATCCCTAAACCACACGATATACATAAAGATATGGACGACGAGATAAGAGACAATGAAGAAATGAGTGAGAAGGACGAGCAGACCCTTGAAGGCAACGTCCCTGACGACGCTGAAGGCAAAGAAGCCGACGGCGAGTCAGCTCCTACGCAGCACTCCGACTATAAGCCGGTGAACCGTTTCGACGCATCCGCCGTACATCATCTTAGCGGAATGTATCAGAACTGGTTTCTCGACTACGCCTCCTACGTAATTCTTGAGCGTGCCGTCCCCCACATTGAGGACGGTCTGAAACCTGTGCAACGACGCATTCTCCACTCTATGAAGCGCATGGACGACGGTCGCTTCAACAAGGTGGCTAACATCGTGGGACACACCATGCAGTTCCATCCGCACGGCGACGCTTCCATCGGCGACGCTCTCGTGCAGATGGGACAGAAGGATCTGCTGGTGGACTGTCAGGGTAACTGGGGTAACATACTTACCGGCGACCGCGCCGCTGCACCGCGTTACATCGAGGCACGACTCTCCAAGTTTGCGCTCGACGTGGTGTTCAATCCAAAGACCACACTCTGGCAACTCTCTTACGACGGACGAAACAAGGAGCCTATCACGCTTCCTGCAAAGTTTCCGCTCCTTCTTGCACAGGGCGCGGAGGGCATTGCCGTGGGCCTCAGCTCGAAGATTCTGCCGCATAACCTCGTGGAAATATGCGACGCAGCCATACATTACCTGCGCGGAGAGGACTTCCAGCTCTTCCCTGACTTCCCCACAGGCGGATCCATTGACGTGGCACGCTACAACGACGGTCAGCGTGGAGGCATGGTGAAGGTGAGGGCTAAGATAGAGAAGCTCGACTCGAAGACCATCGTCATACGCGAGATTCCGTTCTCAAAGACCACCACCACGCTTATCGACTCCATACTGAAAGCCATCGACAAGGGAAAGATAAAGGCAAAGAAGGTGGACGACAATACAGCTGCAGAGGTGGAAATCCAGGTGCATCTCGCTCCGGGCGTTTCCTCGGACAAGACCATTGACGCTCTCTACGCATTCTCTGACTGCGAGATAAACATATCGCCCAACTGCTGTGTGATTGAGGACAACAAGCCTTGCTTCCTCACTGTCAGCGACGTACTGCGCCATTCCACCGACTCGACGATGGGACTGCTGCGCCGCGAACTTGAGATTCGCAAGTCGGAACTGGAGGAACAGCTCTTCTTCTCGTCATTGGAGCGCATCTTCATAGAGGAACGAATATATAAGGAGAAGAAGTTTGAGCAGGCGAAATCGCAGGACGAGGTGGTCAGCTTCATCGCCCAGAAGCTCGAACCGTTCAAGAACCAGACGTTCAAGGTGCCGTCAAAGCGCACCGATGCGGACGGAAATACGGAGCAGGTGATGGTGGAATACGCCTTCCATCGCGACATCACACGCGACGACATCCTGCGTTTGCTCGAGATAAAGATGCAGCGCATCCTCAAGTATAACAAGGATAAGGCGGACGAACTCATGGCGCGTATCAAGGCTGAACTCGCCGACATAGAGAACGACCTCCAGCACATGACCGACGTTACGATACGCTGGTTTGAATATATACGCGACAAGTATGGCAAGGATCATCCGCGCCGCACCGAGATAAAGAGCTTCGACACCATCGAGGCGGCAAAGGTGGTGGAAGCCAACCAGAAGCTGTATATAAACCGTCAGGAGGGTTTCATCGGAACCGGACTGAAGAAGGACGAGTTCGTATGCAACTGTTCTGACATCGACGACATCATCGTGTTCTTCAAGGACGGCAAGTATAAGATGGTGAAGGCGGCTGACAAGATATTCGTGGGCAAGAACATCCTGCACGTGCAGGTGTTCAAGCGTAACGACAAGCGAACCATCTACAACGTGGTTTATCGCGACGGAAAGGGCGGCGCATGCTTCATCAAGCGCTTCTTCGTGCCCACAATGACCGTGGGCAAGGACTATGACTGCACGCAGGGTACACCGGGTTCGCGCATACTCTACTTCACTGCCAACCCCAACGGAGAGGCGGAGATCATCAAGGTGACGCTCGAAGCCAACCCGCGCCTGAAGAAGATATTCATCGAGAAGGACTTCTCCGAGATAGGCATCAAGGGACGCACGTCGAAGGGCAACCTCGTGACGCGCAACCCTGTGCATCGCATCGGACTGAAGAGTCACGGCCATTCCACATTGGGAGGCCGCAAGGTGTGGTACGACGCCGATGTCAACCGACTGAATTATGACGAGCACGGACGACTCTTAGGCGAGTTCTATGATGACGACGCAATACTCGTGGTACTGGACGACGCCACCTACTACACGTCTTCGTTCGACGTAAACAACCACTACGAGGACAACATACGCATCATCGAAAAGTGGAATCCGAACAAGGTATGGACTGCCGTGCTCTACGATGCCGACAATGACAACAATCTCTACATCAAGCGTTTCCGCATGGAGGCGATAAAGCGTCCGCAGAGTTATCTCGGCGAGAACGAGAAAAACCGTCTGGTATTGCTTACAGACACGCCGTTCCCGCGCATCGAAGTGAGCTTGGCTCCTGCCAAGGCTCCCGACGGAACCGAACAGCCGCGCCAGCCCATCATCATCGACGCGGAGGAGTTTATCGGCGTGAAGGGATATAAGGCGAAGGGCAAGCGTGTCACCACGCTGGACGTAACGGACGTGAAGGAGCTGGAACCCACACGACAGCCCGAACCAGAACCGGAAGACGACAAAGAGGAGCGTCATGACGACACACCGCAGGAGAATCTCGACCCCGACGCAGGCAAGAGCCAGCAGCAGGTGATTGACGAGATGACCGGACAGCTCCGCCTCTTCTCCGACGAAGAAGACATGTAGGACTATGAATATATATATAATGTAGTGCTATGAACATAATCAGGACCATACTGGCGGTGGCTGTCATTCTGCTGACAGCCACGCCACCAGCCAAAGCCGAGTCGCCGGAGAAGCGCAAGACCACCTCGCTGCTTCTCGGCGTAGGCCATACCAACCTCCTCGACACATATCTCTCCCCGGAGAAATACAACGGCATCAACCTTACGCTCGTCTCACACACCATGCGTGAGAACGCCTCATCGTGGGCACGAACCATACATCACGAGGGCAACATAGCCTTCGCGGACAACCGTTCGGGCAACGGTGGCGAGATGGCTGGCTCATACACGTTCCGCTATGCCATGCTCCACAAGTGGCGCTTAGGCATAGGACGACGCACGCTGAGGGTGATGGCTGGTGGCGCCGTCAACACCAATCTCGGCTTCGTATACAACACCCGCAACGGCAACAATCCAGCCAACGCACGCTTCTCGCTCGACATAGGACCGGCTGTGGCGTTCGATCTGCCTCTTGGCGCACCCGGACATTTCCGCGGCGTGTCAATAAGCCCCGGCGACTGCGCCCACTATCCAGCTGTTATCCGCTATGAGGCGTCAGCTCCGCTCGCAGGACTGATGTTCTCGCCCAACTACGGACAGACTTACTACGAGATATTCACGCAAGGCAATTATGACCATAATGTAGTGCCCACCACCATCGGCTCCACGCCGTCGTTCAGACAGATGCTCACCGTTGACTTCCGTCTGGCTCGAACCACGTGGCGCATCGGATATCTCGGAACCATTGAGCAGGCACACGTCAACAACCTCAAGCAACACACTTACACGCACTCTCTCGTGATAGGCTTCGTAAAGAAGTTCAACTGGAAGCCTATCCGATAAACCAGAGTGTGAGACATACGGTATTTCAGGCGGAACGCTGAGTATTTCTCGGCGTTCACTGATTATATTTCATTATTATGTAATACATCTCTAACTTTGTAAATGGAATATACAATGACCACTCACATGAATTACCGCAAGGAACACCTTATCTATACATCCATTTGGCTTATGCTATACCTTTCGCCACTGGCGAGTCTGTATATGCGTATGTCGTCAAATCCCAACATCGCTTTTTCATGGCATGAGATTCTCAACGCATGGGCGTTTAATACCATCTGGCTCGTTCTGATGCTCATCCATAACTTCCTGCTGCTGCCCGTCCTTATCATCAAGCGGCGCACGTGGCAGTATCTGGTGTTGTCTTTGGCGCTCCTCATCTCATGTACGTTCGTTTCTTCCCTCGCCAGACCCGGAGGACCGCACTCAGACAAAAGGAGAAAGCTGATGGAGATGAACGACCGTAACTATTATATATGCGGAAAGTCAGACATTTACGAAGCTCCAGGACTGTGCCAGAAAATGGAGCACGACCCGAAGGAGGACATGTGCCGCAAGCCTATACACGGAGGCAAGTCCTTCCCTATGCCAAGATATAATCCGGACGATCTGCGACCCATCAGACCCGTACCGATGATGGGACCGGGTGATGCTGTGGCGTTCTTCGGAGGACTGATGCTCATGGGCATGAACCTCGGCGTGAAGCTATACTTCAAGACGCAGGAAGACCGCGACCATCAGGAGATGCTGGAGAAGCAAGACCTTGAGCGACAACTCGAATATCTGCGTTATCAGGTCAATCCGCATTTCTTCATGAACACCCTGAACAACATCCACGCACTCGTCGACATCAATCCTGAACGAGCCAAGACCACCATCGTGGAGCTATCGAAGATGATGCGTTACATCCTCTATGAGGGCGACAAGAAGCTCATCCCCGTGCAGCGCGAGGCGCTGTTCCTGAAGAACTACATCGAGCTGATGCGACTGCGCTATTCCAGCCGCGTGAGCATCAATCTTGACATACCCGAGATGATGCCGGACGTGATGCTGCCACCGCTGCTGCTCATCATCTTCGTGGAGAACGCCTTCAAGCACGGCGTCAGCTATGCCGCACCGTCATTTATAGACATAAAGGTGACGGTGACGCAGGAAATGCTCCAGTTCAAGTGTCGCAACAGCCGACAGGAACAGAAGCCGGACGAGAAGAAAAAGAAGGGAGGCGTAGGACTTGCCAATGCACGCCGCCGACTTGACCTGCTGTTCCACGACAAGTACAGCCTGGAGATAAAGGAAGAGGACAAGGAATACGACGTGCAGCTCGAGATTCCGCTAAGCAAGAACAACAGCTAAACAACCACCAAATACATCATATATATGATCAGAACTCTCGTTATCGACGACGAACCGCTCGCCCTGCAACAGCTGGCAGCTTACGTCGGAAAGATACCATACCTCACTCTTGTCGGCGAATGCCAGAGCGCCCTTGAAGCACGCGACATCATAGCACGCGAGCAGATTGACGCCATATTCATCGACATCAACATGCCTGACCTTAACGGCATGGACTTCGTGCGATCGCTCGCAGCACCGCCCATCGTGGTGTTCACCACAGCCTACTCGGAGTATGCCATCGACGGATATAAGGTGGACGCAGCCGACTACCTGCTCAAGCCGTTCTCGCTGGACGACTTCCGCAAGGCTGCACAGCGCGTAAAGCGACGCTATGATATGGAGATGGCGGCTGACCTGCCGCTTCCGCCAACCGATGCTTCCACAGAAGAGAAGCCCTTGCACGACGACGACACCATCTTCCTCAAGACCGAACACCGCGTAGTGCGTGTCAACATAGCGGACATACGCTACGTGGAGGGAATGTCCGAATACCTGAAGGTGCACCTCGAGAACGAGCGCCCCATCATCATGCTCCTCAGTATGAAGAAGATGGAGGAACGCCTGCCCTCCTCTTTCGTACGCATCCACCGATCCTACATCGTCAACATGAAGAAGGTGAAGGAGGTGACAAAGAACCGAATAGTGATGGACGCCGACACCTATCTGCCCATCGGCGACATATATAAGGAAGCCCTGACAAGCTACCTCGCAGACAAATACTTGGGAAGATAAAAAACTCCTAATTCCTAATTCGGACGGCATACCGTCCGCCATGCAAATATTGTACAAAGAGTAAAAACTTGTTACAAAATAAAAATTGATTCTGGAGAATCAAAAAGCTGTTTTTATGGTGTTTTGCTGCGCAAACAGCACCCACGCCATACGATAGCGCCACTTTTACAGTCCAATAGTGCCACTATTAGAGTGTAAAAGTGGCGCTATTGCATGATAAAAGTGGCACTATTAGAGTGTAAAAGTGGCGCTATTGCAACCAATGATGCTTGTTTGGCTCCGCTATTCATTGCACATTTCTTTCCACAACCGTATAACCAGCTACACATCAACGCATTATCGCTGCACGCTCAAAACTCAAGAATTTCGCACCAAAGATTTTGTTGTGCGCTGAGCTCATAGTATTGAGCATCAGAAATGCAAATATTGTATTCGGCAAATAACTTTATACACAAAAAATAAGCTTTTAAGGAACGATTGAGCGTATTTTGTTATTGCATATATAAAATAAGTAAAAAAAGATGTGTAAATTTGCCGTAAGAATAAAGAAGACAGGATATAACACACTAAAACAATAAACTGAAAGTAATATGAAATACCTCAAGACAGTAAGCCATCTGCTGCAAATTGTGATGACTCCGCTGCGCAGCAACTGGGCGTTCTTCACGTTCATATACCTGCTTGGATGTATATGTGCATGGGTGACGCTACCTGACGCACGCGGTGCGAAACTGTACGACAACCTATATCCGGAACTCTTCCTTGACGTATACGTGCTTGCCACGATACTGACGATACTGCCAAGAAGAGTGAAGCCTTGGATAAGAGGATTCTTTTATTTTGTGCTCTATACAGCAGCCGTCGTGGATGTCTACTGCTTCGTAAAGTTCCAGTCGACGCTAACGCCCACCATGCTGCTGCTCGTAGGCGAGACCGACTCAAGAGAGGCGGGCGAGTTCATACGCTCATGCGTGTCGCCTGACATTCTTATGAGCGGCGTGGGATGGGTGTTGCTGCTCATGGCTGTGCACATTCTTACAGCCATAAAGCTGCGCTTCCCCCACTTCGTGCCGCGCAACTGGTGTCGTCTGGTACGGTCCATCCTTGTGCAGTCGCGCTTCTTCCTCCATCGTGTCCGCCACGTAACGGAGTTTGCTGTTCTGGCGTTGCTCGTCTTCTCTATCGTTATGAGTGCGCACAATAAGACTGCCACCTTGAAGCTGATGACGGGAAAGACCATCGGCGACGTGGAACACACGCTGACGGAGAAAGACCATGCCGTGCTTTATCAGCCCATCTACCGCTTGGCATTCAGCATCTACGCCAATACGCTGACCGCCAAGCAGGTGGACAAGCTCATTGCCACCGCCGACAAGGTGAGAGTGGACTCATGCTCGTTCACCTCGCCCAACATCGTGCTTATCATCGGAGAGAGCTACAACCGTCACCACTCGTCGCAGTACGGCTACGTGATGCCTACCGCGCCGAGGCAGACTAAGCTGGAACACAAGGGACGACTCGTCAAGTACACGGACGTGGTAAGCCCGTGGAACCTCACCAGCTTCGTATTCAAGCATATCTTCTCGCTCTACACCGTAGGCGACAAGGGAGAATGGTGTGACTATCCGCTCTTCCCCGAACTGTTCAGAAAGGCCGGCTATCACGTCACGTTCATCACCAATCAGTTCCTGCCAAAAGCGAAGGAGGCTGTGTACGACTTCAGCGGCGGCTTCTTCCTCAACAACCCGAAGCTCAGCGCGGCTCAGTTCGACACACGCAACACCGAACTCCACCAGTACGACGAGGATCTGCTGGAAGACTATGACAAGCTGCAGTCGCAGGACACGGAGAACAACCTCATAATCTTCCATCTCCTCGGACAGCACGTGTCTTACCGCCAACGCTCGCCGAAGGACCGAAAGAAATTCAAGGGCGACGACTATAAGGAGCTGAAGCCCGGACTCAACGCAAGAGAGCGTCAGATTCTGGCTGACTACGACAACGCCGTGCTCTATAACGACTCCATCGTGACGGAGATAGTGAAGAAGTTCGAGAACAAGGACGCCATCGTCATCTACGTGCCCGACCATGGCGAGGAATGCTTCGAGGGCGACATGCACTTCTTCTGCCGTATGCACTCGGCAAAGGTGGACGCACGTCTGGCTCACGCCGAGTTTGACATCCCGATGTGGATATGGTGCTCACGCAAATACATCAGAAAGCGCCCCGAGATATTCCGCGAGGTGATGGCGTCGCGCAACAAGCGATATATGACGGACGCCCTTCCGCACATGCTGCTCTATCTTGCCGGCATCAGCTGCCCGGAATATAAGGACCGCCTCAACCTGCTCTCGCCGGCGTATGACGAGACCAGACCGCGCATCCTGAAAAACTCTGCCGACTACGACAAGCTGAAGTAAGAGACATAATAAGAACAAGAAAGACAAGAAACAAAGAAAAGACAACATAACAGACAACAATATCAACATGGACAAACCATTACTCTCGCGCACGGAATGCGCCGCTCTCAGAGGACTTGCCATCATCGGCATCTTCCTCCACAACTATTGCCACTGGCTGGGAATGGCTGTAAAGGAGAACGAATACACCTTCACCATGTCAAAGAGCTCGCAGCTCATGCAGGTGATAGCTTCGCCGGACATCTATCTGCCCGTACACCTCGTGTCCTTCTTCGGACATTACGGCGTGCCGGTGTTCCTCTTCCTCTCGGCTTACGGACTGGTTATGAAGTACGAGAACCGCGGTTCGCAGAAGCCGTCGCCGAAGCAGACCGCCGTCATACCGTTCCTCTCACATCACTTCACGAAGCTCTTCAAGATGATGATAGTGGGCTACGTGATCTTCACGATGGTGGACGCCATAACGCCCGGACCTCACAAATACCAGGTGATGGACATCATCAGCCAGATGTTTATGTTCAACAACGTGATGCCCGACCCTGACCACATCATCTGGCCCGGACCCTACTGGTTCTTCGGACTGATGATGCAGCTCTACATCGTCTATCGTCTGCTGCTGTGGCGCCGCGGCGACATCTTCCCGCTGCTGCTCATCGTGGCGTGCTGGGCATTGCAGGCGTTCTGCGATCCCGAGGGCGACACGCTCAACCGCATCCGCTATAACTTCATGGGTGGCGTGCTGCCGTTCTGCGCAGGACTGCTCTTCGCACGACGCGGCAAGCAGATGAGTCGCGGATTCCTGACCACGCAGACCGTCATATCCATAGCTCTCGTGTTCTTCTTCAGCTTCAACTTCCAGACGTGGCTGTGGGCTCCGCTCTTCGTCTGCACGGCTTCCGTAGGCATAGCTAAGCTTACGCCGGCAAGGATAAACAAATGGATAGCATGGGTGGGCAACATATCGGCAGCCCTCTTCGTGCTCCATCCCGTCACACGCAAGATATTCATACCCATATCGCGCCACGGCGACATCTACACCGGACTGCTCCTCTACATCATTGCGTCCATCGCCCTCGCATGGTTCTATCATAACTTCTCGAAGCTGCGCGCAGAAAAAAAATAGGAGTTAGGAATTAATTCAAAATTCAGAAAGAATGCTTATACCCGATATCGAACTGAAGAACATTTCGCGCTACAGAGCCGAACAGATGGGAGCTGCCATGCTCTTCGTCATCCTCTTCCACGTGGCGCTCGACCGTGGCGACCCTTTCTATGGGTTGCGACGTTGCGGCAACGTGGGTGTCGACATATTCCTGTTCCTTAGTGGCGTAGGACTGTGGTTTGCATGGAGCAAGAATCAGGACCTCCTGCATTTCTATAGACGACGCCTGCTGCGCATCTTGCCCACATGGCTGGTGTGCGCCACGGCGTTCTATCTGCCTGACTATCTCGGTCCGAGAAAGTTCTCTCGGTCGCTTGTCGACCTTATAGGCGACATAACCATCAACTGGGACTTCTGGCTGCACGACGAACTGACGTTCTGGTATGTGCCAGCCATAATGCTTCTCTATCTGCTTGCGCCGCTCTACATGAAGCTGATATCGCGCCACAGCGAATACAGATGGACACCGGTGCTGATGATAGTATGGTGCATAATGGTGCAATGGGTGCTGCCCATCCATCATGCCGTGGGACATCTCGAGATATTCTGGAGCCGCGTCCCGATATTCTTCATCGGCATCAACTGCGGCGAGATGGTACGGACCGAACGGCGCATCGAGGGCAGCGCGGTGTGGATGCTCCTCCTCGCCTTCGCCATGACCTTCGGCACAAGCCTCTATCTTGAGCAGGAAAGGCACGGCATGTTCCCGCTCTTCGTGGAGAGAATGCTCTACATCCCCTTCACCATCTGCTCCGTTCTGCTCATGAACCGCATCTTCCGCCGCACGCCGCAATGGGTGAACCGCTCGTTCCGCTTCGTCGGAGCATTGAGCTTAGAGGCATACCTCATCCACATCCACTTCGTCCTCGTCTACATTGAGCCACACCACCTCGGCTACTGGCCTACGTTCCTTGCAACGGTGGCGATAACGCTGCCCATAGCATGGGTGCTCCAGTTGATAGTGACCAAGTTGCCCGCAATGATAATGAAAAGGAAAAACCAATAGGAAACCCCTAAAACTCCATAACTATGATAAAGAACATACTAAGACTGACGCGTCCGAAACAATGGATAAAGAACTTCTTTGTCTTCATCCCGATGTTCTTCGGAGGCGAACTCTTCGACCTTCACTCAATATGGCTCGCCACCATCACGTTCGTGGCGTTCAGCCTAACGGCATCGTCCATCTATTGCTACAACGACATTGTGGACGTGGATGCCGACCGTTGCCATCCCGTTAAGTGCCTGCGCCCAATAGCATCGGGCGCCCTCTCCATCCGTATGGGCTACATACTGATGACGGTTTGCTTCCTCCTTTCAATGGCTGTGCTTATGGCGCTACCGCCTGAAGTGAAGAGTCAGGTCATGGCGGTCATCGTCTTCTATTATGTCCTCAATCTCTCTTACTGCTCCAAGCTCAAGCAGTTTGCCATCCTCGACGTGTGCATCGTGGCGTTCGGCTTCGTGCTGCGCATCCTTGCCGGAGGCTTCGCTTGCGAGTTGGCGCTGTCAAGCTGGATTGTCATCATGACCTTCCTCCTCACGCTCTTCATGTCGTTCGCCAAAAGAAGGGACGACGTACTGAGGATGAACGAGACGGGAGAGGCTCCGCGTAAGAACACCGTGCGCTATAATCTTACGTTCATCAATCAGGCCATCACCATAACAGCCTCCGTAACGCTCGTCTGCTACATCATGTACTGCGTTTCGCCGGAAGTGGTGGAGCGATTCCAGACGCCTTATCTATATCTGACATTCGTCTTCGTTCTGCTCGGACTGCTGCGCTACATCCAGATAGCCGTGGTGGACAAGAAGAGCGGCGACCCTACGAAGGTGATACTGAAAGACCATTTCTCACAAGTGATTGTCATAGCATGGATACTGACCTTCCTGCTTATGATTTACGTTATATAAGAGCGAAGCAGAAGCTTACTTGTCATGCTATACGTTGAGGTTATCTTACCATTACCACTCGAAGGTGTCTTCACTTACTCCGTGCCTGACATAATGGCGGAAAAGGTGAAGATGGGGGTACGTGTGCTCGTACCGCTGGGAAAGTCGAAGACTTACACGGCTATGGCGGTAAGGACACACTCGCAGAAGCCCGACTTCCAGACGCGCGACATACTTCAGGTGATTGACGCCGAACCGGTGTTGCTGGAGAAACAGCTGAAGCTGTGGCAATGGATAGCCACGTACTATATGGCTCCGTTGGGGGATGTCTTCAAGGCGGCGTTGCCAGCCGGACTGAAGGCGGAGGAGAACTATAAGCCGCGAACCGTGCGGTGCGTGACGTTGGCAGAGAACCTTCGCACGGAGCCTTCCATGCAGCTCGCCATGTCTATTCTCGCACGAGCCTTGAAGCAGCAGCAGACCTTCGCCACTTACCTGCATCTCTCGCATTGGGACGAAACGGACGGCGAGACGCCGCCACAACACATCGAAGAGATTGCGTGCGACGAACTGCTTAACGCAGCACACGCCTCGGACGCCGTGCTCAGACAGCTTATCAACCGTCGCTTCCTGACTGTCTATCAGCGTGAGGTGGGACGACTGAACACCACGGGCGAGGCTCATCCAGAGAACATCCTTCCGCTCAGCGAGACGCAGCAGGACGCCATGAACCAGATAAGGACGGAGTTTATGCGTCATAACGTTGTGCTCTTCCACGGCGTGACGTCAAGCGGAAAGACGGAGATATACATCCATCTCATCCAGAGAATGCTGGACGAGGGCAAGCAAGTGCTCTATCTGCTGCCCGAAATTGCCCTAACTGTGCAGATGACGGAAAGACTGAAGCGTGTGTTCGGATCGCGATTGGGCATCTATCACTCGCGTTACAGCGACGCTGAACGTGTGGAGATATGGAAGAAACAGTTGTCTGACGAACCTTACGACATCATTCTTGGCGCACGCAGCGCCGTCTTCCTGCCTTTTACGCGCCTCGGCATGGTGATAGTGGACGAGGAACATGAGACTTCCTTCAAGCAGCAAGACCCGGCTCCACGCTATCATGCACGCTCGGCAGCTATTATGCTTGCCCGAATGTACGAAGGGGCACACGTGCTTTTGGGCACCGCCACGCCCTCAATGGAGAGCTTCTATAACGCCTCAACGGGCAAGTACGGCTACGTGAAGCTGACAACACGATTCCGCGACGTGGCTCTGCCGGAGATACGAGTGGTGGACGTGAAGGACCTTTACAGACGAAAGATGATGAAGGGGCCGTTCTCCATGGAACTGCTCAATGCCATACGGGCTGCTCTGAAAGCCAAGAAGCAGGTGATTCTGTTCCAGAACCGGCGTGGATTTGCGCCTATGGTGGAATGTCGTGTATGCGGTTGGGTGCCGAAATGCAAGAACTGTGACGTGTCATTGACTTACCATCGCTCGCAGAACCTGCTGACCTGCCACTACTGCGGTTTCACTTACGCCGTGCCAAAGCAATGCCCCAACTGCGAGAGCACCGAGCTCACGGGGCGCGGATATGGCACGGAGAAGATAGAAGACCGCGTAAGAGAACTCTTCCCCGGAGCAAGAATAGCCCGAATGGACCTCGACACTACTCGTTCCACCGGGGCATATAGCCGCATCATCGGCGACTTCTCGTCCGGTAGAACCGACATTCTTATCGGTACGCAGATGATATCGAAGGGACTTGACTTCGGCAATGTGGCTGTCGTGGGCATCCTCAATGCCGACACAATGCTCAACTATCCCGACTTCCGTGCATACGAGCATGCCTTCATGATGCTCTCGCAAGTGAGCGGAAGAGCAGGACGAAGGGGCGACCGTGGACTGGTGATTCTGCAGACAAAGAGTGCCGACCTGCCCGTCATACGTCAGGTGGTTGACAATGATTTCGCGGGATTCGCACACGATCTGCTTGAGGAAAGACGCATGTTCCATTATCCTCCCTACTGGCGGTTGGTGTATGTGTTCCTTCGCCATCGCGACGAACACACCGTTGAGTCGGCTGCCATCGAGATGGCATCGCGCCTAAGGCAGTCGTTTGCCGACCGCGTGCTCGGACCGGACAAACCCTCCGTGGCAAGGGTGAAGACGGAGAACATAAGAAAGATAGTACTGAAACTGGAGAACGGCATCGACCTCAATCTCGCAAGACAACTGATGAGGGAGGCACGTGAGGGACTGCTAAGCGACAAGCGCTACGCCGCCATGAACGTATACTTCGATGTTGACCCATTATAAGAAAAACGGCTGTATATGATCCGAAAGCGAATCGTATACAGCCGTTTTTGTATATTATATTTTGTATATTATATAATGTGCAGCCAGCGCAGCACGTCGTTCAGGTTTGCCACCAGCATTAAGAGCATTAGCAAGCCGATGCCGATGTATTCAGCCCAAATCATGAAGTTCTCCGAAGGCTTGCGGCGTGTTATCATCTCGTAGAGGAGGAACAATACGTGTCCGCCGTCGAGAGCCGGGATGGGGAGGATGTTCATGAAGGCGAGGATGATGCTGAGGAATGCGGTGAGAAGCCAGAAGCGGTGCCAGTTCCATGTGTCGGGGAACATGCTGCCGATGGCTCCGAAACCTCCGAGCGACTTGGCGCCGTCAGCGCTGAAGAGATACTTCATGTCGCCTACGTATCCAGAGAGGATGTTACATCCGTACTTGATACCAGCCGGGAAGCTCTCAAAGAAGCCGTAGCTTACGTGCGTTACCTTATTGTCGGGCATTGTCGGAGTGAAACCGAACTTGAGGTTCTCCTTCTCATTGTCTGAAGTCTTGAGCATGCCCTTGGTCTTGATGGTGCAGAGCTTGCCACCAGCATTACGCTCAAGAATAAGGCTTACGCTGAGTGCCTTAACGCTGTCAGCGTGTGTCTTGGCACCTGCAAGCATGTCGCTCACGCGTCCAACCTCGAAGTTGAAGTCGTTGAACGAACCGATGGCCTTGCCGTTGACGGCTACGATGCGGTCGCCCTTTCTCATTCCCATGTGCTCAGCAAGCATGCCGGGAACTACACTGTCAACGCGAGCCTCAACAAGGGGAGCCACGAAAGGCGGCACCGACTTGAACATCTGCAGCAGATCGAGGTCGCCGGGCATGTCCACAGTCATCTGCTTGCCGCCACGCAGAACGTAAGCCTGACGTGCAGTAGCCAAATCGCGGAACATATCAGCACCGAAACTCTTGAATTCGCCCTGGTCTGTTCCTACGAGGATGTCGCCGTCGCGGAATCCGAGAGCCTTAGCCTCCTGGCTGAACTTCATTCCGAGCTTCATGTCCTTGGTCTTCACATAGTCGTCGCCCCAAGTGAAGAGGCACATGGCGTAAATGAAGAGAGCGAGAAGGAAGTTGACAAGCACGCCACCTATCATAATAAAGAGGCGCTGCCAAGCCGGCTTCGACCGAAACTCCCACGACTCTGCGGGCTTAGCCATCTGTTCCTTGTCGAACGATTCGTCTATCATGCCCGATATCTTGCAGTAGCCACCGAGGGGCAGCCAGCCAATGCCGTAGCGTGTTTCGCTGTTCTTCGGCTTAAACTCGAAGAGGTGGAACCAGGGGTCGAAGAACAGATAGAACTTCTCCACTCTTACGCCGAAGAGCTTGGAGAAGAAGAAGTGTCCGCCCTCATGCAGTAGCACCAACAGCGAGATGGCCATCATAAACTGCAGGACCTTTAACAGAAAAATTTCCATGAAAATTCTTTAGTGTTTATTTGTTTTAATTGTTTTTTATTCTTGCTTATCCCAGCATCTCTGCTGCTATGCGGCGCGCCTCTGCGTCCGTAGCCACATAATCGTCGTATGTGGGCTTTGCTATGAATGTGGCCTTCTGCATTGTAGCCTCAATGATGTCTGCCATCTGGAGAAAACCGCAGCGGTCATGACGGAACGCCTCGTTGACAATCTCGTTGGCGGCGTTCACCACACACGGCATATTGCCACCCTGACGTATTGCCTCATAAGCCATCGCAAGGCATCTGAACTTCTTCATGTCAGGCTCGAAGAACTCGAGGGGCTGCTTGAAGAGGTCCAGTCGCGGAGCATTAAGCGAAAGGCGGTCAGGATAAGAGAAGGCATACTGGATAGGGAGGCGCATGTCGGGAACGCCGAGCTGAGCCTTCACGCCACCGTCAGCGAACTGCACGGCGCTGTGTACGATTGACTGCGGATGGACAAGCACCTGTATCTTGTCAGCCTCCACGCCGAAGAGCCACTTCGCCTCTATCACCTCAAAGCCCTTGTTCATCATCGAAGCCGAGTCGATGGTTATCTTGGCTCCCATGTCCCATGTAGGATGCTTGAGGGCGTCAACAGCCTTCACGTCAGCCATCTGCTCCAGCGTGAACTTGCGGAAGGGACCTCCCGAAGCCGTGAGCAGGATTTTCTCTATCTCGTTGTTGCCCTCACCCACCAAGCTCTGGAAGATGGCAGAGTGTTCGCTGTCAACGGGAAGGATGTTTACGTTATACTGTGTGGCAAGGCGGCATATCAGTTCGCCAGCCACGACGAGCGTCTCCTTGTTGGCAAGGCAGATGGTCTTGCGGGCACGGATGGCATGGATGGTCGGCGAAAGACCGGCATATCCCACCATAGCCGTGAGCACCATGTCCACGGGTCCGGCCTCAACAATTTCGTCCAAAGCCTGCGCTCCTGCATACACCTTTATGTCGGGCATGTCAGCGAGCAGCGCCTTAAGATTCTCGTAATAGTCCTTATTGGCTATAACGACAGCGGCAGGTCTGAACTTGCGTGCCTGCTGGGCAAGCATCTCGTAGCGGTTGTTTGCCGTGAGGCAATACACCTCATAAAGGTCGCTATGCTGTTCTATAACATCCAGGGCCTGTGTGCCGATACTACCGGTGGAGCCAAGGATACATATCTGTTTCTTCATAAATACTCTTTTTATTGTCTTTAAAGGGAAAGCAATCCTTCCGGCAGATTCATCTCGATGATGCGTTCTTCGGTGTTGATGTCGCTTATCAGCTCGTCCGTAGCGGGGATGAGCAGGTCGTCGCCTTCGGGTGTGACCAGCTCGAAGAGCGTGTTGATGGTCGAGTCGTCCACGGAATGTATCTCACCGACCACCTTTCCTGTTTCCGCGTCGCGAACGCTGAAGCCCACAATCTGCGCCCATGAGAGCTGACCGTCGTCCGCTTCGGCATGCTCGCGGGGGAAATAGACCTCAGCTCCTGTGAGCTGACGTGCCTGTTCCTGCGTGGTGATGTCGCAGAACTTGACGAGAGCTGTCTCGTCGTTCTTGAATCTGTATTCTTCCATGAAGAACGGCACGAGTATGCCGTCAACGTCAAGGATGAGGTATTCGGCGTCTGTACGGTCGAAGACGTCGTCGTCGAAGTGGAACGACACCTCGCCATCCACACCGTGCGGCTTGCCGATGCGACCGATGCGATAGACTGTTTCTTTACGTATCATCAGTCTTTCTCCCTTCTTATATGTGCTCCGAGAGCATTGAGACGTGCCTCAATGTCCTCATAACCACGGTCGATCTGTGCGATATTGTCAATGCGGCTGGTGCCCTTGGCGCCGAGAGCGGCGATGAGCAGCGCGATGCCCGCTCTTATGTCGGGGCTGGTCATGCGTCCGGCCCTGAGCTGCTTCTTGTTGTCGTGTCCGACGATTACGCAGCGGTGCGGGTCGCAGAGGATGATCTGCGCTCCCATGTCGATGAGCTTGTCCACGAAGAAGAGGCGGCTCTCAAACATTTTCTGATGTACGAGTACGGATCCTCTCGCCTGTGTAGCCACTACGATGAGGACAGACAGCAGGTCTGGCGTCAGTCCTGGCCACGGCGCGTCGGCAAGAGTCATGATGGTGCCGTCGATGAACGAGTCAACCACGTAGTGCGCCTGCTTCGGGATGACGAGGTCGTCGCCCTCCTGCTTAATCTTGACACCAAGCCGACGGAAAGCGTCGGGGATGACACCGAGTTCTCTTACGGCACAGTCCTTGATGCGGACGCCTTCTCCCACCATTGCCGCCATGCCGATGAACGATCCCACCTCTATCATGTCGGGCAGGATGCGGTGTTCGGCACCGTGCAGACTCTTTACGCCGACGATGGTGATAAGGTTGGAGGCGATGCCGGAGATATTCGCACCCATAGAGTTGAGCAAGTGGCACAACTGCTGGATGTAAGGCTCGCAGGCAGCATTATATATTGTGGTGGTGCCCTCGGCGAAGACAGACGCCATGATGATGTTGGCGGTTCCCGTAACCGAAGCCTCATCGAGGAGCATATACGTGCCCTTCAGATGCTTAGCCTCGATGGTGAACACCTTGCGCTCGTCGTCGCTGATGAACTTCGCCCCGAGATTCTTGAATCCGAGGAAGTGGGTGTCCAGTCTGCGGCGACCAATCTTGTCGCCGCCCGGCTCTGCCACCGAAGCCTTGCCGAAGCGTCCGAGCAGCGGACCCATGAGCAGCACGCTGCCTCTGAGAGCTGAGCACTTTCTGATGTATTCGTCGCTGGAGAGGAATCCGAGGTCAATCTGGTCCGCCTGGAAGGTGAACACGCCCTTTCTCTCCGACGTAACCTTTACGCCGATGTCCTTGAGGAGTTGTATGAGGTTGTTGACGTCGAGGATGTCCGGCACGTTAGAGATGGTCACCGGCTCGCTCGTAAGCAGCGTAGCCGAAATCACCTCCAGCGCCTCGTTCTTCGCTCCCTGCGGCGTAATGGTTCCCGAGAGCGGATGTCCTCCTTCAATGATAAACGATTCCATAGGCTGATGTTAGTTTTTTCTTCTGCGTTGTTTCTTCTCGTTGTTGCGCGGCTGCGGCATCTCCGTACGGTCAAACTTGAACGTGGAGAGGTCGAGCTCCACGGTGCCGTGTGTGTAGTTGGCAATGTCCGACGCCACCTTCTCGTTGTCGCTCGAACCGTGTCCCCACTGCATGAGGTCACGCTTCATCTGGTTGGCGGCAAGGCGTATCAGCTCGTTGCGCTCCGCTCCTTCGGGAAGAGTCTTGAGTTTGTCGAATATCTCGAACATCATGTTGCCGTAATGTCTTACGGGGATGCGCTTCATGGGATATGCCATGGGCTTGGGCTTCTCCATCATGTGGTGAGCCTGGGTGATGTCGAAGGGATAGTCGATGTCCAGACGGAATCCGCTCATCAGCGCCAGGTGGTCCCATAGCTTGTGGCGATACTCCTTGGCATCGCCCACACGCGGCTTCATGCGCTCCATGATGGCCACGATGGACTCCGCGCAGCGCTGGCGCTCCTGTCGGTCCTTGAGGTCCATACAGTAGTCAACCATCGATTGCACCTCACGTCCATACTCCGGCAGGACGAGTTGCTCGCGCTGGGTGTTATAGTCCAGTCCTTTTATTTTCATTCTATATGGGTTGTTTTTTATTGCGAAATAATAATTGAACTTTCGAAAGTTCAGAAGTTAATGGTATTAAAGAAGTATGCTTAGAGCAGCTTCTTCGATTCCTTTGCCACGAAGTCCTTCAGATAGAACGGCACGAAGTAAGCCACATCCTCATACTTCTCCTGCGCAATGCGACGCTCCGCGATGGGGAACATCCACTTTGCAAGCGGCTCCACACCCTTGATAAGGCGGGCGTTGGGATGATTGATGGTCTCCATGCACTTCTCCGCTCCGTTGCCGAAGAAGTAGACGGGTCCGCGGTCGAGGTATTCGCGGTAAGTGTCGGCGTCCACTACGTCTGCCTGCACCTGCCTTACTTCGCGCAGAGAGCGGTCGTAAATGGCGGAATAGACCTCCATGCGGCGGGCGTCAATCATCGGGCAGAGCAGGGCGCCCTCCTCCACCTCCTCGCGCAACAGCACGGGCACAGCCATCAGCTCCAGCGTGGGCACGGAGATGAGCTTGAGGTCCTGACCGAAGCAGATGCCCTTAGCCATCGACACGCCGATGCGCAGTCCGGTGTAAGAACCCGGTCCGCAGCTTACAGCCACAGCGTCAAGCGGAATGGCGTGCGAGTCGGCGAAGGACATTGCCTCGTCAACAAAAACGCCAAGCTTTACGGCATGGTTAGGACCCTCATGACTTTCCTGTGAAAAAATGCAAGCACCGTCCTGACTGACGGATACCGAGCACACATCTGTGCTCGTCTCAATATTTAAAATACACGACATGCTAAAAATTATAATTTTACAATTACAAAAATACAACTTTTCGCTCAAAGTCAACCCATTTGTGCCGTTTAAATTCATGTTCGGGCGTATTTTCCACCTCATAGGGGGATTTTCGGAAAATAATAAGTACATTTGCACTTTGGTAAAACGCCAAACCATATACTTTAACATCAAGCATAAACACTTACATTAAGACAATATGATATTATCAATGACGGGCTACGGCAAATCTGTCGCAACCTACAAAGGAAAGAAAATCAACGTCGAGATAAAGTCGCTTAACAGCAAGGCTCTCGACCTGTCAACACGCATCGCACCGCTCTACCGCGAGAAGGAAATGGAGATACGCCAGACCATCCAGACACGCGTAATCCGCGGAAAGGTGGACTTCGCCATCTGGGTGGAAAAGGATGCGGACGCAGACGCTACGACCGTGAACGCCGCACTCGTCAACAACTACTACACACAGCTCCGTGCCATCTCCGAACAGTACGGCATACCCGAACCGCAGGACTGGTTTCAGACGCTTCTCCGCATGCCGGACGTAACCTCAAAGACTGAGGCTGAGACGCTTACAGACGAGGAATGGGACGTGGTGCGCGGCGCTGTGGACGACGCCATCACGCATCTCGTAGACTTCCGTACGCAGGAAGGCGCTGCCCTTGAGAAGAAGTTCGGCGAGAAGGTGGACAACATACAGCACCTGCTGGAGAGCATCGAGCCGTACGAGAAGTCGAGAGTGGAGAAAATACGCGCACGCATCGTGGAAGGACTGAAGTCAATCCCCGACGTGGAGTACGACAAGAACCGCCTGGAGCAGGAGCTTATCTATTACATCGAGAAGCTGGACATCAGCGAGGAGAAGCAGCGCCTCGCCAACCATCTCCGCTATTTCCGCGAGACAATGGCGGAAGGACACGGACAGGGCAAGAAGCTCGGATTCATCGCGCAGGAGATGGGACGTGAGATAAACACAACCGGATCGAAGAGCAACAACGCCGAGATGCAGAACATCGTGGTGAAGATGAAGGACGAACTGGAGCAGATAAAGGAACAGGTGCTGAACGCGCTGTAAAATTCGTAATTTCTAATTCAAATATGGGTAAACTTATCATTTTCTCCGCTCCAAGCGGCAGCGGCAAGAGCACAATCATAGGCCGTCTGATGCAGCGTCCCGAGCTGCATCTCGCATTCTCAATTTCATGCACGTCGCGTGCGCCCCGTGGCACGGAGCAGAACGGCGTGGAGTATTTCTTCCTCTCTCCCGAGGAGTTTCGCCAGCGCATAGAGAAAGGCGACTTCCTTGAGTATGAGGAGGTTTATCAGGACCGCTTCTACGGCACGCTGAAGGAGCAGGTGGAGGTGCAGGCTGCCCGCGGCGAGAACGTCGTATTCGACGTGGACGTAAAGGGCGGACGCAACATCAAGGATTTCTACGGCGACCGTGCGCTCAGCATCTTCGTGCAGCCGCCATCAGTGGAGGAGCTGCGCCGCCGTCTCGTAGGACGCGCCACAGACGCACCCGAGGTGATAGAGCAGCGCATCGCCCGCGCTGAGTTCGAGCTGTCGCAGGCTCCTTACTTCGACCGCGTTATCATCAACGACGACCTCGACCGCGCCGTGGAGGACACTTACGCCGCCATCAAGGAGTTTATCGAGAAATAAAAACACGCATGGACAAGATAAAGACCGGCATCTACGGCGGTTCTTTCAATCCCATACACAACGGACACATCGCCATAGCCCGCAAGATGACTGAGCTTGCGGGGCTTGACGAGGTGTGGCTGGTGGTGTCGCCGCAGAACCCGCTGAAAGAGCGTGGCGACCTGCTCGACGACCGCCTCCGTCTAAAGATGACCCGCATGGCGCTCGCCCCCTACCCCAAGCTGAAAGCCAGCGACTTCGAGTTCGCCCTGCCGCGTCCTTCATATATGTGGAACACGCTGCAGGCGCTCTCCGCCGCCCACCCCGACCGCGAGTTCACACTCCTCATAGGAGCCGACAACTGGGAGGTGTTCAGCCGTTGGTATCATCACGAAGACATCATAGCCCACTACCCCATCGCCATCTATCCGCGCACGGGTAGCGACATCGACGTCACCACCCTCCCCCCGACCGTCCGCCTCTTCAACACCGGACTCTATGACATCAGCAGCACGCTTGTCCGCAACACCATAAAAGCTGGTGGCGACATCTCCTCGCTTGTGCCGAAGGAAATAGTAAGGATGGCGGAGGAATGCTATGCAAATATCGTCTAAAGAGTAAAAACCTGTTACAAAATAAAAATCGGTTTTAGAGATTTTGCGAGCTGTTTTTCTGCTGTTTTGTTGCGTTTGTGACACCCTGATTTATCAATACAGCCTCTTTTGCACTCCAATAGTAACCCTATAAGAATACAAAAGAGGCTGTATTGCATGACAACAGTGGCTGTATTGGAGTGTAAAAGAGGCTCTATAGCAACCCAAAGATGCTTGTTTTGCTCCGTCATTCATTGCACATTCCGCTTCATAGTAGCGTAACATACAGAATGTCAGCACATTGTCGCTGCACGCTCAAAACTCAAGAATTTCGCACCAAAGATTTTGTTGTGCGCCGAACTCATAGTATTGAGCATCAGAAATGCAAATATTGTCAGGCAGACTACCGCCAAACAGCATTTTAATTCACTCGCTTTAACATTTATTTTGCACGTCATTCCAGATTCTATTGCTAACTTTACCGTCTGAATAGAAAACAAAATAATATCCGGATGAAGATGACAAAGGAACATAGCGCAACACAATCCTCCCAATCGCCCACCGGCCTCGTTCTTGAAGGAGGCGGCTTGAGAGCGATGTTCACAAGCGGAGTACTGGACGTATTCATGCAGAACGACATCAGATTTGACGCCGCTGTCGGCGTTTCGGCTGGAGTGCTGTTCGGCTGCAACTACAAGTCGAACCAACCTGGCAGAGCATTAAGATACAACATAAGATTCAAGGATAATCCGGAATATATGAGCTGGAAGTCGCTGTTCAGAACCGGCAACTACGTCAACGAGCGCTTCTCCTACCACCTGCTGCCGCACGTTTACGATCCGATGGACTTCGATGCATACAGAGAGAACCCTATGAGGTTCTACGCCGTGTGTACGGACATAGAAGAAGGATGTCCGGTATATCATGAGATTGACGATGCTGACGGCATCGGACTGAGATGGATGCAGGCTTCGGCTTCCATGCCGGTGTTCGCAAAGCCGGTGGAGATAGACGGTCGGCATTATCTGGACGGAGGAATAACGGACAGCATTCCTTTGAAGTTCATTCAAGGAAAAGGCTACAGAAAGAATGTCGTAATCCTTACTCAGCCGTTAGACTTCAAGAAGAAAAAGGCGCATGTAGGACTCGCCATGAAGATGTTTCTGAAGCAATATCCCAAGGTGGCGCAGCTGATGGCAAGGCGACACATTATGTATAACGACGAACTGGACTACATCCACTCTGAACTTCAGAAAGGCGACACCTTCCTCATCTGTCCCGACGAAAAGCTCAACATCGGCAGACTCAGCCTCAAGGAGGACAAGATGAAAAGGGTGTACGAAGCAGGAGTGGAAAAAGCCATGTCGCTCCTTCCGCAAATCAAGGAGTTTATAGAATGATTTCCAACAGTGGTGGTGAGTCAGCTGTATTAGGCAGGGCTTTGACAAAAACCTTTATCCACAATCCGCTTATGGGCGCAAATCCTATCGGATTTAAATAAAAGGCTTTACATTAGGTCTTACGAGAACC
>ERZ507012.161-NODE-161-length-21641-cov-9.56532_pt1 | contig 21641 bp, 9 predicted proteins | sample MGYA00512878_ERZ507012 | MGnify/ENA metagenome assembly ERZ507012
GTGTGCTCTTCCGATCTTATTCATCCTTGCGCGTATCAGCAGGAGTCATGCCTTGCTTCATGGCCGTGGCATAAACAAAGAGTTTAAATGTTGAGCCTGGCTGACGCATTGAACGTACCTTGTCGTACTTCCAAGTTTTAAAATCAATGTCGCCCACATAAGCACGCACATACCCCGTCTCTGGCTCCATTGCCACAAAACCTGTGTGCATGAATTTTACCATGTACTTGAGCGAATCAACTGTTGACATTTCCTTGCGAACAGGACCATCATAGCTAAACAATGTTACCATGTGTGGCTTGTTCAAGTAATAGTTAACTGAATCTGGATTGTTCGGGAAACGCGCTTGAAGCATTTTATATGCATCAGTTTTATGAAGTTTGTCTTCAATAAAGCCTGGAATTATATTACCTTTTGCATCACGCCAAGGGTCACCTATTCCACGCCAATGCGCATCAAAGTTGCGTTGCACCACTTTCATTTGGTCATGTACAGCCTTCTCAGCATATTGTTGCATTCGCGAGTCAAGCGTTGTATATATTTTCAAGCCATCTGAAAATACATCAAGATCGGGGAACTGCTTCTCCATGTAATCCTTTAAAGCATCACGAAAATAAAGTGCCGTTCCATCGTATGCGTCCTCTACATTAAAATCAAGTTTTATAGGCATGGCTTGCAAACGCTCCAATGTACTTTGATCTGCTACATATACATCACCAAAACGCTCCTTGAGCATTACACGATGTGTATACATATTATTAAGCACAGTGTTACGACGACGCAACGACTTGTCTGGATTAATGCGAGGATTATAAGCTGACGTTGCCTTAAGTAAACCTACTAACACCGCTGCTTGCTCTGGCTTTAAGGCTGCAGGCGTGGTGTTAAAGTATGTTTTGGCTGCTGTCTTTATGCCATACGCGTTTGAACCGAAGTCAACTGTGTTAGCATACTTTTCAAGAATATTCTGCTTATCACTGAAGAGTTCTATCAACTGAGCTATGATGATTTCCTTACTCTTCATTATAACAATGCTTAAGCCTGGTATTTTACCCAACAATCCTGTTGAATACTGTGTACGCACCCTAAACATATTCTTGACCAATTGCTGCGTTATGGTTGATGCACCACGTGCATGACCATGGGCTGCATCTTTGGCGGCTGCAAACATACCACGATAGTCAACACCATGATGCTGAAAGAATCGTTCATCCTCGGTTGCGACCAATGCCTCAAAGAAAGCAGGACTAATTGAATCATAGGGAACAGGCGAACGGTTCTCATTAAAATACTTGCCTAACAATTTGCCATCGGCACTGTAGATTTCAGATGCAGCCGCAGTTTTAGGATTGAGAATGTCGCTGATTGAAGGCGATTTGCCGAAAAGCCAAAACAGATTGAAATAAACGGAAAAGCAATAAACAAATATAAAGGCAAAAAAAGACCATATAGCGGTAATTGTTTTGTACCACCATGGACGACCTATATATTGTCCTTTATACCATATCCAACACTTATGAAGACACGTTCTAGCCTTTCGAATAGGATTTAAAATCTTTGCAATTTTACTACTCATTGTAGGTTCTTATATTTGTTTATGCTTGCAAAGATAGTGCAAGGTAAGCGAAGTGCAAAATGAAAACATAAAAGTTTTCATTTTCGTAAGCATCATATTTCTATTGCATTCATTCTAATTAGGACATAAAAAACCTTTGAAATGTATTATTCTGCATTTCGTCTATAAATAAAGTTTATCCATTTTGGATAATCATAATAATGTACATATTGTGTACATATAAGCAAAGGCATGACCATACGGCCATGCCTTTGCTTATATTATATCAATCAAGTTATTTGTATTCTGGATTAGATATATACCAATTATCAGGATTCAACATGAGATTGTAGAGTGTTCCATTATACTGACTTGGTTGTGCATAAGGAGCCAAGTTCTCTGCACGACGAGCAATTTTCCATGCTAACCATTGAGTACCATAGTTCGCGGGCAGAGATGCATCGTTATTCATGTGACGAGCGAAACGAATGAGGTCGAACATACGACTACCTTCATAAGCAGTTTCAAGTACACACTCATCAGCTATCAATGATTCAACCGCATTGATCTCTGCATCTGAAGCTTCTGCTGCAGGCTCTGGATCAATTTCTTGGTAAGTCTTACGCAACTCGTCAAGTGTTGGCTCTTGTGGTGTTTCACTCTCACTAGGACCAGTTCCCTCACCAGTAGTTTCAGCACGCAACTTACGTACAATGCGACGAACGCTTGCAGTATTTGTCTTTGTACGATTGGCTTCGTCAATAATACGCTGACCTACACGATTGCCATAGCTATTTAAACTATCAATAAGCGAAACATTGTCGAAACCACCCATCTGATGGATACCAACATTGTTCCAAGAAGTTGCAGAGAAGTTCAAATAAAGATCATATTCAGGGTCAGCCTGAGCACGACGTAATTCATCTACACCAATGAAGAACGCGCCAGAATAGCTATTTGTAACACTGGTACTATCCATGTAGTAAACAGTTTGCTTGGTCTTTGCCGCATCGTCATACTTGATAGAATCAGCAATGCTTGGTAATTTGTATGAATCCAAGCCATGTGAGAGTACCGCGTAAGCCATACGAGGATAGCCAGCACGATTGATAGCTTCAGCATAACGTAAATAAATCTGACGTATACGATAGATTGATTTATAATGTCTAAAGCTACCAGTAAACGCTATACCATCACGTGTTACTGAAACAATGGGAGCCTCTTTTGCTATAAAGCGAGCCTTTGATTCTGGAGCATCCTTTGTATTGAAGAATGGGGCTGTTGCCCACAAACGAGCATCACCAGCACCTTCATAATACTTAACCTCTGTCATTTCGCCATTTGTAATGGTTGTCTTGGCATAAGGCTGAGCAGCACAAAGATTCAAATAAGCATTTGATGGCTGAACTTGACGAGACTTGTAGTTGAGTGACAAGTTTACTTGGCCTGATGTTGTTACAGAACTACCATTTACATCAGAAGATGTTGTGTTTGAAGAACTTGCATCAAAACCATAGATTTGTGCAGTACGAGTCAACACACGACCAAACGTTTTGTTTGCAGCAGATGGAATAACAGTAACGTTTTCATTGCTACTCAGACTCGTTGCATTGAAAGCAGAAGTAACCCAAGGATTAATTTGTGCTGTATAGTATTTTGTACCATTGGGGTTGGTACCTTCAGCAAACGAAGCCGCACTACCACTATTTACATGAACACCATTCTTTGATTGTTCCTTTAAGAAGTAATAGTAGTTCTTTGCAGCAGCTACATAGTCAGCCTTACCATTGCTACGGAGCAAATAAAGGTCGCCTAAGATTACGTCTGCATAAAAACGCATCTTCGTACAATTAATCTTAAAGTTGTCATTACCTGTAGGGAACTCGCCATACTGTGGATAACCTAAAGTGCGTTCAATAACTTGAGCCTTTTCAAGGTCACCCTTCAGTAGGTCAACCAAATTATCAGCTGTAGCCCATGCTTCAGGATTCTTTTCCCAACCCGTGTCTGCGCTATTTATAGGCTTGATAATAAAAGGTACACGACCATAAGTTTGTACAAGCTGAAGGTAAGTCCAAGCACGAATATTCACTACTTGAGCGTATTCACGCTTCATGTAATAAATATTGTTTTTTACAGCGCTTGTATCAACCTTTGATAAATAAAAGTTACATTGATTGATAACCTTGTAATAAGCGGCACGGTTGATTAACTGATTATCGCCATCCTTATCGGTTGTGCGATCAAAATCAATAATATGAGATACAGAGTCACTACTGTAAGCTGTGGTTGCGACCAAATCGCTACGCAGGTCACCCAGCAACTGATTCTGCTCTACCATATCCTGAACGTTACGAAGAATACCATTATAGAAATAAACAGTATCGGTTCCTGAAAAGTTTTCAGTGTAACGGTTCAGATCGGGGGTCAACATATCTTCACATGAGGTGGTTGTCATGCCCAACCCCATGAGGAAGATGAGAAGACTGAAAATCGATTTGTGTTTCATTGCTGTATTTTTATTAGAGTTGAAAGTTGAGAGTTGAGAAGCATGAAAGGTTTTTAAAACTTCCGAACTCCCCACTCTCGACTCCTTTATACGATTAGAGGTTGATGGTCACACCCAAATTAAAGTTACGTCCCTGATTGAGATAACCAGCATCAATTCCTTGATAGAGAACGCCATTACCTGCTGAGAACTCAGGGTCATTACCTGTATATTTTGAGATAGTAAACACATTATTGCATTCACCCCAAACTGACAAGCCAAGCAACCAGCTTAAGTTTACAGGAACCTTATAGGTTAGACGAATATTCTTGAGCTTCAAATAAGAGCCGTCCTCAATCCAACGATCTGAGAATCGTTCATTATTAACCCAAAGTTCGCTATTTGTATCCATTACGCGAGGCATATTCGTCTGCTGACCTTCATAACGCCAACGATTAACAGCGGCTGTTGTCTGGTTCCAGTTATTGTTGAGGGCTTCGAGTTGTGAGCGTTGATAGTTGAATACATCATTGCCCAAAGAGTACTTGAAGTTTACATCAAGTTTTAAGCTCTTCCAACTTAGTGATGTGTAAATGTTACCATAGATATCAGGATTGGGGTCACCAATCACTACCATATCAGCTTCATTAATCCAACCATCACCATTTTGGTCAACAAAGTGTACATCACCAGCCATAAAGTTACGTGACGACTTTGAAGCATCTGAAATACCAGTTGGGTAACGCAAGTAATTGCCATCCTTACCAGCAGCACGAGCTTCTGCATCAGTAGCAAACACACCTGCTGTTTTGTAACCATAGAACACACCTGCAGCATGACCTACAGCAGTGAGGATGTTATTATCGCCATAAATAGAAGAAGTGTAGCCGTGAATTTGCTTCTCACTGCTTGCAATACGTGCTCCATTGTCATCAAGAGCATAAGTACGTATTGTTGTAGCATTTGACTCAGGCAAAGCGGTAATTTCGTTCTTATAATGTCCGATGCTAAAGCCTGCTTGCCAACGCCAATCCTTGTGCTGTACCAACATAGCGTTTACATTAAAGTCAACGCCATTATTTTTCATTGCGCCATCATTTGACCACATAGTAGCTAAACCCGTAATATCACTAACTGATTTACGAGTGAGCAAGTGATCAGTTTTGCTATGGAAGTATTCAACAGCAACATTCAAACGATTGTTGAGCAAACTTGTTTGCAAACCAATGTTATAGCGATTGGTCGTTTCCCATTGAAGTTTGGGGTTTTGAATATTCTGCAATACTGTAGCAGTAGCTTTGTCAAGGAACTGTGTATTTGCAAAATAGGTACGAGTAGCATAATAGTCAATGTTATCATTACCACTGATTTCATAACCACCCGTTAACTTCAAGTAGTTAATACCCTTAACATTAAACCACTTTTCATTAGAGATAACCCATGCAGCTTGCAATGAAGGGAACAAGCCCCATCTTACACCACAGAACTTTATGCCTTGTTCAGCATTCTTACCAAAACGTGAAGAAGCCTCCATTGACATTGTTCCTGTTAAGAAATACTTATTTTGGAAATTATAAGCGGCATTTAAATAGTAAGCCAAGTTGTTCCATGTGTCGTTTGCACCACCATAGTTCTTATACTGCAAAGAGTAAGCCATATTAGGCATCTTATCCTGGTCATTGTTGTAACCAGTAATGTGGCTTTGACTATAAGAGTAAGAGTTTAAACGGAAACCACCCAACAACTGAATGTCGTGCGCACCATAATTACGATGCCATTCAATACTAATGTCATTGAACAAGGTTGTTTCCTTAGCAAACTGTGTACTAACGATACTTGTAACACTACCTAAACCTTCAACCGATTTGGGAGGAGTACCATACTTAGGCAAATAGTACTTTTCGTTAGAACGATTGAGGATGTAGCTGAAGCGATCCTTAACAGTCAAGAAACGATTTATCTTGTAGTTAGGAGAAATGTTAAGATTGAACTGCGTCTGCTCCTGGAAGTTCTTGTTATTACCATCACCATTAGCAAGCACCCAATAAGGATTGACCAAACCTGTATAGCCAAATTGGCTTGCATACTGGAATGGGTTATTATCATCACTATATACCTTACCAGCATACACGTTATTAGAGTGTACAAGTTCCAACTGGCTGCCATTAGAATGTACATAGTAAGCATACGGACTAATGAAGGGTGTTTGAATCATGCCCAACACATTGGGTGAAGAAATATTACGAGTGTCGTAATTTTCAGCCCAACCATTATCACGTAAGTTGTAAGCATTACGTGCAAAAGCAAAGTCAATGCCAGTAACAAAGTTCTTGAACATATTAACGTCTGTATTGAAACGAATGTTCAAGCGGTTAAAGTCATTCTTCTTAGCTGTTGCATCGCTCTGAGCGAAACCTAATGACAAGTGATACATAGCCACATCATCACCACCATCAACACTTACCTTATAGTTTTGTGTAAATGTGTCATGATAGATGTCCTTTTGCCAATCAGTATCATTATGGTACATGTCGTAGAAGAAGTAATTCTTATCTTCATTCAAGAAAGGAATTGTCTTATTACTACCCAAGTACTCATTATCAGGCAAAGTACCAAGTAACTCTGAGAAATAATTACGATACTGACTCGCATTCATCATCTTCATTTGCTCAGGAGCCGTTTCAAAGCCACCATAGGCACGGAAGTTAATGCGAGTAACCATACTCTTGCCACGACGCGTGTTAATAAGCAATACGCCATTAGCACCCTTAGCGCCATACAAAGCAGTACCATTCTTTACCACTTCAACAGATTCAATATCATCAGGATCAATGATATTAAACAAGTTGTTGACAAAGCCTTGGTGCAAAGTTGTACGGTCATACTGCATATCAAGCATCACACCATCAACAATAACTAGTGGCTGCGCATTACTATTCAATGAATTCAAACCATTCATGAACAAAGCAGCACCTTGTGCAGGCATGCCACCACGATTGATGATACGAAGAGAACCAGACAATTTCTTTTCCATTTCATTTTCAATGGTGAGCGAATTAGGCTCATCCACCAACATTGTCTGATTATTATTTAACGTAGTAGTATTAGCAAAGAAATCCTTGTTCATACCACTTGTTAGGTAAGCATTCTGTTGATCAGCCCCCTTAATAGCAATCTGCGTAGGATTATATTCTGTATCCTTAGCCGATACATAGAGAGCTTCAACAAACTCAGGAACACGAATGGTGTATTTACCCGATTCGTCTGTCATAGACGAATAATAGCTATTATTCAATGACTGAACTTGTGCACCTACAACGGGCTTTTTAGTTGCGCCATCAAAGATGTAGCCAGAAACCTCCTTCATTTTATAATGAGGAGCCTTCTTGCCAGCATTTTTTGCCACCTTGGCAGCAGGATTTACCTCTGCGCCCTCATTGCTTTGAGGAGTTTGAGCGTAAAGTACACATGCACCTGAAAGCATGAACATACATACTCCAGCTCTCAGCGTACCCTGCATCAAGTGTATTTTCTTATTGTTGTTCATTATCTGCAATATTAAGGTTGATTAAGAATCAAGCCAAACCATCACCCTATAAGGTAAATGATTTGCTTGAAACTTGATGCTTATTCACGCACAGGATCTATAAAGATCTTAGTGATACTCAAACCCGAAGATTGTGTATTCCACAAAGGACGATACGGATCGTTGTTACGCTTTGGACGTGGAATTTCCAACTTCAACAAGGGGAAGCAGTTTGAGACACCTGAAGGCAAATTATAATAGCACTTAGGAATTTCAATAGACTCAAATAGAGTATATGTCTTAACTGCATAATCATCAACTACAATGTCAGCTGAAGGAGAACCAATCTGCTTACCTTCATCATCAAAGAGCGTTGCTACAAATGTAGTTTTCTGATCAGGCAATTCCTCTTGTTCATGAGTTTCCTCGTTTTCAACAAGGTACATATGGTTTACATCAACACGATTAGGCAACATCTGAATGCGAATTCTATACTTACCACTATAAAGGTTACGCAACGGAATGTAAACATCCAAAGCTTCACGAACACTCTTATCAATTTGGAAGTAACGATAGCCCTTTGTTTCAAGCATTGAAATGTCAATATCCTTGTTCCAATTTGTACCATCAACCAAATAATAGTAAGTACCCTTTGAACCATTGGTACCACCCACTACAACATCACCAACATTGTATGAGCTTGTCATGTCAAGAGTTTGGCTCTGCATAATAGTGTTAGCAGGGTCAGCTTGATATGAGGTAAGAGGGAAGATAATACCATTTGAAGCTTCGACCCAATTACCATCACCAAACAAAGGATTAAGTCCACCCTTATTAGGATTATAGAAAATCAAGCCATTGGTTGAAATCAAAGAGTCGGCATGCATAGCAAAGTCAGCAATCTCAGCTTTCTTGTCACGTGAACTGCCAGCAGGGAAACGGCCACCAAATATAGAAGGAGTAAAATACATACTCGTCATCAACATTTTCTTGGCATTATACTCTTTCAAAGAGTCAGTCTTATCAGTAGTATAAACCGACGTAAACGCCGAGCTCAAAGTACCACCACCCGTGTAGTTGTATTTGTAACGATTAGAATATTTGAAAAGTTTTTCAAGCTTTTCTTTAGCCTCTTCATATGCAGCATTTTGTGGAATTACAGCAACATAAAGACTATCCTCATTCTTGATTTTAGCACCACTTTGGTCAAGTAACTCATTTGTATAATAATATACAGAATCGATGTATACCATCTGACCATTAGAGTTCATACCACCAGGCGTACTTGCACTTTCACTAAAGGTACGCTTATTAATGCTTGGATCAGTCAAGGCACTATAAACATCCTTAAAATCACTTTGGTGCTCGCCAATGTAATCGTAAATGTTGAAAGCGAAAGGAGATACACCATCCAAAATATGCAGCATACCATTAGATGAAGGAATAGTTGTAGACTCTTCCTTCACACCATTAAACAGTCTCTCTGCAGCATTGTAAGTACAGAGTTTGCTGTTATAAAGACGTACATCCTGGTCACCCTTGTTTGATTCAAAATTGAAACGAGCCAAATGATTTTGAGCAAACTGCATACCAAGGTTATACTCTAACGTATCAGCCTTAGCATTCAACTTTTGCTGACGATAATTATTGATTTCGTCAATGCGAGTCAAATAAGGTTGTGGGTCAAAGCTACCATTTTTAGGAGCCCAAAAAGAAAGCGACTGCGACTGATTTAGCAACTCAGCATACGTCATAGTACGCTTTTTATCTTCTTCACTGGTGTAAACTCTCACTTTACTCAAGATAGAGCATACATCACTGAACTGAGCAGGATTAGCTTGAAGGTTCTGCCAAATCGTGTTATTAGCACTAGCAGCCCCATTCTTGATATCATAATGGTCATCAGAACATGAAGCAACTCCCAATAGCATTGAAGCGCCCATAAGTGCACCAACGACCAAATTAGCTGAATTAAATTTCATGATAGGAATGTTGTATGGTTAAATTACCAAATATCCTCGGGAGTTGTACCATTGTACACGCTCGAAGGAACGAACTCAATATAGTCAAGGAAGAGCTGATTGTTAGCTTCATCAGCAATGGCCGACTTAAAACGCAAGTAGTAAGTTTTGTTCGCATCAAAATACTGCGCAATCAGCACACGACGCAAGGCCGATGCATCTTGAGAGTTACCTTGGATGTTACGAACAGGCTCACCATCCTTGTTTTTACCATTGATATGGAAATACTGCGGTCCCTTCATATAACCATTGTTACGCATGTTACGGTCATTTTCACGACAAGTCAATTCATCATATTGAACATTCTTATCAGCAACCCAAGGATTACCAGGAATCATATCCACTGTTTCACGCATATCGATAGGTAAGCCCGTAGGAGTTTCCATACGATTAGGAGAATTACCAATGTAAACCTGTACCATACCACGCAAAGAGTTGTTAGAGCAAGCCAGACGCAACTCGTAAATACCTGATTTGGGTACACGAGGCAACTTAATAGTCAAATCATACTGACCTGTTGCCAAGATTTCATCACCTTGATAGTCTTTCCAACCAAAGCCCTTACCACAGAAACCCTCTTGCAGATAGTAAATCTTCGTGTCAGTGCTTTCATTCGTAATGCCAGAGAAATACCCCTTAGGGAAATAAGAAGCCTTGTTACCACGAATATCGTTTGAAATCAATTCAGGGAAGAACGTTGTAAAGTCAATACGTAAACGCTCGGAACTTAATGCTTCAGCCGTTTCACTACTATTAACCAGCACATGGTTAATGGGGAAATAATAACCATTCGCACCATCGTTTTCAAAAGTCGTTTCACCAACAGTATTCTTCTTTGAAGCCAAAATGTCCAAACCATTATTACCATTGTTAGGATACAACACACGTTTGAATTGGTAGTCACCCATGTTTGATCCATTCCAAGATGTATTATACTCTGCAACTCGATTCAAATAATACTCGTTGTCAGTAGTATTGGTAATTTTAACCAAAGAACCCAACTTGGTTGTAAAATAATCCCAGACATCAACTGTATAACGCTCAGAAGACTTCACCTTGTAACTTTCGCCACAAGTATAGCCATACTCATTCCAATGGTGAACAGCCGAACGATCTTCAAGCACCATCTTACCTTCCATTACATGGTAGTCAAGGAACTTGTGAATAGCATTTTTACTACTTGTTAAATCATCAGCATCTTCTGTACCATATATAGCTTCGCATTTGGTCTTCAAAGCTGATAAAATAGCATCCCAATTGGAAATAGTCTTCGTTGACTCATCATATTCAGGCATAGGAATATTCCAATCACTATTCAGCACCTCATCAGGTTCAACAAAAGCCGTAAAACCTTGATAACGCTTTGATTGGTATTCAAAATCATTCGAAACACCTGCCAAGGACTTGATTTCACCAGCATGCAACAGATTAGCCTTTTCAAAAGTTTCTTCCTCGTGATTTTGTTTAACTAAGTCAAAAGAATCTGTAGCATAACCAGTTAATTCAAATAGCTGAGCCATGATGCGCATATTTGAAGCCTCCTTAATCAAATCAGAGATAGACTTGTCAGAAGGAACAATCACATGATCAACCACGTGAAGCATACCATTAGATGCCTCCATATTCGACTCAACAATTTTTGCGACATCATTAATATAATAGTCACCCTCAGCGTCCTGCTTACTTGAAACGCGACGATCCTTCAAGTTTGTAATAGCAAACATACCATTACTTGGGAAGTCAGCCAATTCATAAGCAGTTGTGGTACCATTGTCTATGATACAATTAAGAGCCAAAGCAGACTTTTGATCATACGACAAATCATGGTAGTCAGTTGAAGCCCCACCTGTTTGTTCACTTACATAATTAGCGATAGCATCATTGTTAGGAGCGAAAACAGTGTAGTTACCATAACCCGACAAGGTGCTTGAGAGAACAGATGCATTATCAGATAGCCCCAACTTCACCTCATCAAAAATAGCTTTGATGCTTGAAAGTTCAGGTTTATCAGACAAGTAGTCTTCAACCGTCTTTTTGGTTTTGATGGCATAAGCATCTTCGCTTATATTTTCTTTACATGCAGTAAAAGCAGTTGCCACTCCGAATAGCAACAAGCAACTCATACCGCAAGAAAGTAGTCTTAAATTTAACTTAAAAGCTTTCATAGCTATATATTATTTCTTAGTGTAACGATCCCAGATTGGGTTTTGTTCAAGCATACCTCCATCAGCTTGTCCCTTACCATTTACCTTAAGTTCCTCACTGTAAATAGGGTTATACAAACTATAAAGTTTTGTTAAGCGGTTGCTAACGGTTGACTTAAAGCTACCAAAGCCCAATGCTGCAGAAGTACTCTTTTTATTTGATACATAAGAATACTCAGCCTGGCGAACGATGTCATACCAACGCTTACCTTCACCCACAAATTCACGTTGACGTTCTCTGTAAACATTTGAAAGCAAATCACTTGCAGTTTTGTTTGCAGACTCAACACCATTTGTTGTAGTTACAGCATAAGCATCACCATCCAAACGTGTACATCCATAATCCTTCTTCAAACCAGAAGCTTCGGCAGTTGGCACCAAAGCAGGATTATTACGTCTAAATATTTGGTTAATCAAGCGGTAGCCTTCCTTCAAGTCATCCAACGATATAGAACCATTCATAATACCCAAACGAGCAATAACCTCAGCCTTAATAAGCATCATGTCTGTCAAGCGATATATAGGCCAATGAGCATTATTCGAATCTGACGTACGAACAGACATCGAAGAATAGGCGTCATTTGTAGTCAAGTCTTCTGAATTAGTTACAGAAAAATCAGACAAGACAAACTTACAGATAGGTTTACTTGTTGAAGAAGAAGGATAATAGCAAGTTTCCAGCAAACGCAAATCCGTTTTACCAAAACCAACCGTTGGGTCAATACTTTGAGCACTTGAAACCAACTCATTTGAGAGAGTCATAGTACCAGGGTTAAACTGCCCCGATGAATAAGTTGAGAAATAGCTATTAACCGTAGAGTTAGTAGTAGAAGTACCATCATAACTCAACTCCAACACACTCTCACGTGAATTCTGACTACCGAAGATATTCGAATATGAATTATCCGAAATACTTGTGATGTCTCGATTGTTCAAGTAAAGAGGATAAGGTTGTTCACGTTGTTCAGCTGTAACAAGGCCTGTATTCTTTTCAAGGTCTTCGTTATACTTCTCTTTCAACTTAGCAATAACCTCTGTTGAATAAGTAAGAGCCTTTTGAAGTGATTGCTTTGCAAGCGCATTACAATAATCATTCGTAATAGCCTGACCATCCTTAGTTGTGTATGTGCCAGTTTCGTTACCTTCAGCATTTACATCAGCTACATCATCCAAATTAACACGTGAAGCACCATCTTTGCTAACATAATCCTTCAACATGCAAGCACGCCACAAGTACATATCAGCCAACAAAGCCTTAGCACCCTTTTTGGTAAAACGGCAAGAATTTTCTGCATCTGAACCATAATTATCAGCAGCATACTTCAAGTTAGCTTCAAGAGAGTCAATGCATGCCCCCAAAACAGCTACACCAGGCATAGCAGCAGGACGACTCTTAATAGCCTCTGCATCAGTACGAACAGAAGAAGTAACATAAGGCACGTCACGATAAGAACGAACCAAATAGAAATAGTAAAGAGAACGCAAAGCAAACATCTCGGCACGATAAACATTGTAATCGGCGCGAGTAAAACTTGGATCGACTTCTTTACCAGGAGTAGTCATACGTTCTCCCTGTTCAAGAACAAGGTTACAGAAGTTGATACCTTTATAAAAAGCAGACCAATCGAACATTGAAGTACTCGGTTGGAGAATAGCATTCTGTAAGTTATCAATAGCCGTATTTGAAACCGTGTTCAGCGCAAGGTTGTCAGAGCGCAACTCACCCCATGCCAATATAGAAGAGGTAGAACTTGCTAACTGATCATAAGCACCAGCGCGCACACCATCAAGGTCAGCCTTATCCTGCCAGAAGTTCTCTTCAGGAAGTTGGTCTGTAGGCAATAAAGTCAAGAAATCGTTGCACGAAGTCAACGAGCCACATGACAGAAGAATGCCTCCAGCCAACAAGAGTTTTGTATATAATTTTTTACTTTTCATGATGATAAACATTACATTGGTGAAGGTGGAAAAACAAAAGAGCATTAGAAGCACTAAAGGCATCCAAGCCCTTTTGCTTAACCAAATCCAATATATTATGCGTCTTAGAAACCGAAGTTCAAGCTAAACGTAAATGAGCGAGAACGAGGGGTCTGAGAGTTATCCTGAGCAGGGTTATAACCACTAGTTGAGTGTTCAGGATCAACACCAGAATACTTAGACCAAAAGATCAAGTTATTACCTGAAGCAGAAATACGAAGCGTACTCAAGCCAATCTTCTTCAGCTTTTCAGCAGGAACACTATAAGAAAGTTGGAAATACTGGAAGCGAAGGAAGTCACCAGGTTCAACAAAGCGATCACTAACAAGAGAGTTGTAAGTAGCCTTTACTTCACCACTCATGGCATGAGGCATAGTTGTATACTGTCCATTTTTACGCCAGCGATGGCTAACAGAAGCACATTGATTTCTGTTGCTTGTCATGCTCTCAGCATTCAAACGAGCCATGTTGATAATTTTGTTACCTACACGGAAGTTAAATGAAGTCTTCAATTCCCAACGGCCATATTTAAAGTTTACACCAAAACCACCATTGAATTTAGGATTAGAAGAACCTAAGTAAACAACATCAAGTTCATCGATGTTACCATCATGATTAATATCTTCGTAAATAGCATCACCACCATCGAATTGGTAATTTTTACCACCATAGTTAAAATACATAGGAAGAGGGTTACCATTCTTATCGTAAACCACATTACCATTGGCATCAAACATGATAGGTGTAGATTTAGCCAACTCAGGACGTGGTTTCACACCACCCTTCCAATTTTCAGCCGAAGTCAAGTTACCCGCAGCAGTGTTGGGGTTACCATATTGGTCAGTCCAATTGTTCTTAGACTCTTGCTGGAAGTAACCACTATGATCATAGTCATAAGCATAAACACCTTTAAACTTGAAACCATAGATACCACCCAAAGCGTTACCAATTTGAACACGCTTCAAGATTTCGCCATTAGTATATGCAATATCAGTGTTGTAAGAAGCCAACACAGAAGCATCCATACGTGTAATGGTATTCAAGTTTTGAGCTAAGTTAGCACGAAGATTCATAGAGAACTTACCCAACTTAAAGAGATCACGAGTTGTGATGTAGAGTTCCCAACCCTTGTTCTCAATATCACCTACATTAGCCCAATCCAAAGTTGAGAAACCTGTAGTTGAAGGAATACGCATACCAGCTGTCAACAAGTCAGAAGTCTTACGATTATAAACGTTCAAATCGAACTTAATCAAATCCTCAAACAAGCCTAAGTTAACACCAATATTCCACGACTTTGTCTTTTCCCAACGGATTTCAGTAAGCTTCAAGTTCTGCGGGCGCATAACCTGTGTACCATTATAAGCATTACCATTACGATTATACTTATTGTACATCAAGCCCTCAGTGCTTGGAGTGTTACCAGTAATACCCCAACCTGGAGCAAAAGCCAACATACTGATTACACTACGCAAAGGCTTAAAGAACTTTTCGTCAGAAATATTCCAACGACCTGATACACCAGGGAAGAAGCCCCATTTTTTACCAGAACCAAACTTAGTGCTACCATCAGCACGCAGTGTAAAGTCGAATACATACTTAGAGCCAAAAGAATAGTGCATTGTACCCAAACCTGCAGCCGAATGGCTACGACCAGTGCCTGATGATGAAGCTGTAAGATAAGCATCAACGGTTGGGTCAGTAATTCCACCGACAACACCTGAAGTCTTATGGAACTGACTTGTACTATTATTTGTAGAAACCTCAAAACGACCCATTACTTGCAACTGGTGATCAGTATTAGCAAAGTGAGGATGGAACACCAAGTCGTGACGAGTCGTAAACGACAAGTTTTTGTTCTCCGTATCACTTGTAAGGTTAATACCATCACTCCAAGACTTTGAAGTAAGCGAGCCAGGATAGTAGTTTTGGTTTGAATAAGTGTAGGCATTCATAAACACCTCACCCGTATAGTCCAAAGTTGTTTCATCATCGCTCTTACCGAGCAACTTATAACGCAACTGGAACTGAGGTTGAATCGTATAAGTAGACTCATGTTCCCATGCAAGATTAGCAATAGCAACAGGGTTACCATTTTCAACCATATCCTTCAAATAGTAAGAAGTACGGCCACTACTTGCGCCCACCAAACCTGCAGAAGCAGCAGCAGGAGGCATGATGAAATACTCACCAGTATTGAAATACTCACCAACACCATCAGCGGTTTCGCGGTATTCGTTACGATAAACAGACATATTAGGCATAGCATTATATGCACGACCCAAAATGTTGTTACCATAATTCTTTTTATTCTTAGTATAAGTCAAAGAGAAGTTTGAAGAGAACTTAATACGATCAGATACATAATAGTCCAAATTCAAACGAGTAGTCAAACGGTCAAGAGCCTGCTTAATGATAGTACCAGTTTCGTGGTCATAAGTACCTGATACACGGAACTGAGCCTTTTCACCACCACCTGATACAGACATACCATAGTTGTGAGTTTGACCAAACTGAGTAACCTCCTTAATCCAGTCAGTATTCTTATTATAGTTACCATAATAAGAAGGGTGATCCTGAAGGTACATAATTTCAGCAATACTTGAAGCTTCCTCGCTAAGTACACGAGGATTATGATAAGCTTCCTTCAACATCATGGTGTAACCATCACCATTCAGCATTTTCATGCCTGAAGGTTGCCAAGCACCAGAGAAGCGGTAGCTAAAGTTCACTTTGGTTTTACCACGAGCACCACGACGAGTAGCGATCTCGATTACACCATTAGAACCTCTTGCACCCCAAATAGCTGTAGCAGCTGCATCCTTCAACACTTTGATAGAAGCGATATCTTCAGGAGCGACCTGCAACAAAGTTGCGAACTGCTCTTGGTTATCCATATTATCAAGGTCAAGAGAACTGTTGTCATAATCTTCAAGTATATTACCATCAACAACAATCAAAGGATTCTGGCTACCATTGATTGAAGACACACCACGCAAACGCATGGTAGAGCCAGAGCCCAAGTTACCAGAGTTTGAAACGATGTCAAGACCAGCAATTTCACCCTGAAGAGCGTCAGCAGCTGTTTCAAATGACAGACCAGCCATTTGGTCCATGTCAAGAGTTTGCTGAGCCGTTGAAATTTCACGTTCAGGAATTACGAGACCATTAGAACGAGTTTTACGCGTCGTAGTAACCTCAGCAGCCTTAAACGTATTTTTATCAACGAGTTCAACGTTGAAATGAGAGTTGCCACCAATAGGAATAATTTTTGTTTGGTAGCCAATATAAGATACACGCAGTCTGTTAGCAGGATTCTTGATAACCATAGAGAAGTTACCATTAGCATCAGTTTGTGCAGCGGTAACGTTACGATTATTCTTATCCTGCTCGACTACATACGCCATCACAATAGGACCATCTGTTTTACTCCAGACACGTCCCGAGATGCGCTTCTGTGCATTAGCAGCTAAAGCACAAAAGAAGCACAAGACCAGCGTCAATAGGAACTTTATGTTATTCATAATATTGGTATTTATTTCTTGAGTCGATACTTCTTTACAAATGCCTTAGCCTTGTTAGGTGTTGACCATGCATCGCTGAATTTAGCGCTCTTTGATGCGTCAAAAAGTAAGAAATTTTTACCTTCTAGACCATGCAATGTAACGTAAGATGAAGACTTAATATACTTAGCAGAGGAAACAGCAGCATTCAATTCGTAATCACGTGCGAATAAATTGTACACTTTTGCGTTGTTTGTAGCAACATTAACAGCATGAGCTGTTGAAGTTACCTTATTATTTGTGATTGAACGCATGTCAAACACCTCTAAGCCATTCTTAGTGTGACGAATAGCAAGCGGAATGAATGTATTCGTTTTACTATCAGAGCATGAAGTTTGGCTATAAGTATAATTATTATCTGCATAACCATCAACAAAGTAAGATTGGTCGCAGAAGTGATACTTCAAGAAATTAATCAAGCAAGTAACCATAGCACGAGCTTCCATTTGGGCAGGAGCTGCATAATATACGCCACTTTCGTCAAGAACTGGTTTTTCAAGTTCACCCGTTTTGGCATCAACACGCAATTTCCATTCATTCTTTTCAGCATCGTAGTTATTGTTTACAAATTCCTCGATACTTGCAAGTGTAGGAAGTCCCTTTGCTTCAGCATCAGCAATAGCATCATCAGAAGGAACAAAAATCGTATAACGATAATTGTTAAAGAAACGAACTAAATTAGTATTAGCCGCCGTAAAACGTCCACCCGTTTGATCAGAGTTCAAAGCAAAGATGGCATACTTTTGCATTTCAGTCAACCAGTCGTTTGAGCCAGTCTTCACCTTATCCTCCATAGAGGTAGCATCAGCCGACTTGTACACACGATTAAAAATACGTAGATACAAATCTTGGTTTGAACTATAAACAAAGTCACTGCAAAGGTCAAAGAACTTGCCATAACCCACATTACTCTTCTTCAAAGAAGTGAGTACCTGCATAACATTATTTGTGGTAGGCTGCATAGGACGATCAAGGAAGTAAGTGTGACCATTACCATAACCAGTCGAAAGGTCATAACCCTTTGTAACTTTGCATTGGAAATTGTTCACATCGCCATAAGCATCGCTATTGACATCCTTTTGGAAACCACCTTCAACAACCATGCCTTTACCATTTGACACATCACCCATGTTGTCAACAATAACAGGAGCACCACTACGTGACAAATAATATTTACGGCCACTTTCAATGCTATTGACACCATTACCATCACTATGTACAATGATATGTTGATCAACCAAATCGGTCATAATCTGCTTTTTAACAGGACCGAAGCTTGAACTTTCAACGTTGTCTGAAGCAGCACTTGAGTAAGTATTACCCATTGACTTACCTGAAGTACCAGTCAAGCCCTTTTCAGCATCATAGCGATAAGCCTGTGCTATAATAGCGACCTGCTTATTACCCTTCTTATCAATATCAGCAGGTTTCAGTGTCCAATAACGATATTGTGTTCTATCAAGCGAACCAGCACTTACGGGGTCAAAGTAACCATGTTCAAGAAGGCCCTTATCAGTCGGTACGAAGAGGCTGAAGTGAGACTGCATGGCCAACAAATAAGTGCTATAGAACTTACGCAAAGGCGCGTTAGCATAATTCTTACTGTTAACAAAGTTGTCATCGGCATGAATAATAGTATTCATAACGCGAGCACTTTGGTCAGAAAGGACAGGACCAGAAACTGAAGCATAATCAGGAGGAGCGACCATGTCATTCAACACATAAACAACACCATTGTTAGCCAACATAACCTGCTTAATGGCAGCTTTAAAATCGTCAAGAGACTTATATTGGCTAAACATTTGATCCTGTGCTGCATTCATGATAGAGAGGTACTTGCTTGGAACTGTAGCATTAAACGACTCCTTCATCATGTTGTTAATCATCTTAACGATGATATTCTGCGGAATCTGATACAAGTTTTCTAACAAGTTCTCCTTTGTATTTTCCTTATTACCGTAGTTTTCAATGAAAGAAGCACCAGCGCCACGAAGGAAGTATTGTTCCATAGCCTCATCTGAAGGAATAAACATGGCACCCATATCTTGTTCCTTAGTAGAGTTTTCTACAGCATAAGCATTCCATCCCGGATCGTAAGTAAGGCGAGACACATCACCGCCCAAAGCCTGACCTGAAGGATCTGTTGTGATACTACCCATTTGGCCACGCTGAGCTATATACAACTTTTGGAATATAGAGTCCGAGCGCATTGAGTGCAAGGCTTTATATTCCTCTGTCAGAGTTGCATCATAATAAGGAGCACTAAAGCGTTCAAGCATAGCGCTGAACAAATGCGTATTAGGATTTTGGCGAATAACTTCGGCCATATTACCTGGAGTTACAAGCACCTTGTCGATTTGATGATAATAACCATTCAAACACGTAACATCAGCGCCACCATTTACGATTTCGGCATCGTAAATAAAGCTACGGTTGCTGTTATCATGCCAAGCTTTGTCTGTATTATCCAATCCAAGAATGAAAGACACGTCACTCGGAGTGATTTCCTTTTCATTCATTTGTGCTTGCAAGAAATGGGTCATCATAGGCGCAGTTTTATCAAGGGCGAGATAAGTCCAACCCTTTTCTTGCTTACGATAATTGTCCCAATAACGCTTATCAGGCGTAATAGCATTTCCATCAATATTGTTCAAGTTGTTAGGCAACTCATCATACTTGAACATAGGCACAGAGTCAGTAGCCGACATTGAAGTAATTTGTCGGAGACACTGGTTTTTGATAGGACCTTGAATGGTAGTCAACATTTCAAGCACATAGGCATTGTTCAACATTGAGCCATTCAAAAGAAGACGTTTTTGTGACGTAGTGAGTTGGTCATAGCTACGAACAGGTTCACCGTTGCTATCCTTCCACGTCGTTGTTTTCAAGAACTCAGCATAAGCATTATCGTCAGCAACAAACAAGGTTTTACTACCTGTTTGTGACAATACATCCTTATAACCAAGATCGTCAATCAACCTTATTACAGTCTTGAAATTACCCTTGGCATTCAACTCATCATAAATACTCTTACCCAAGAATGACGGATTAGTTTCATCCAAGTCATAATCGTCAGAGCATGAATACGTAACACCGCAGGTCGAAAGCAAACATGCCACTCCGAGCAGTTGCTTACTCATTCTGCAAAAACGGTTTTTCATACGCATTTGTTGGATTAAATATTTTGTTTTATGTTTTTACTTATAAAGTTTGTTATAGTAATACTCTTATAAATGAGCATTTTGTTCTATGCAACCACTGAAACATTGCATTAACTTATGTTTTCAAACGCCTATATATCAGCAGTTTATGTTTTTTTTGTCAGGTAATCATTTCAAAATCACAATTTCTCAAGCCTATTCTTAAGGCTTTCGAAGCCACTGCATACCATAAGAACTGACTGCAAATTTAATAGTTTTTCCATGCGTTACAAGTATGTTCAGCAATGTTCTTTTATGGTTTTAAGAATTATTAATAATTATCTTATACAAGTACATATCCTCTTTGTAGTACTATTTTCATCAAAAAGCAACTTTACTTTACAATAAAGCCGTCAATATGTCAATGCCACCCAATGTATTTCTAAACAAACGTTACCATAAAGACATTTTTTTAACAAGGAACCCTAAATATATTAACACTACAAAGAAAAAATATTCACCCTACATAATCGTTTTCAAGTTCCCGAAACCATATAGCCATAAGCATACAACCAGCTTAACTAAATTAGTGTTCCCGCAAAATTATGTATATAGGTTTTCAATTTTTTTACTGTTATTCCTGGTTTAACAAGGACAGGCTGCTGAAAGCCCAACAAGCACCTAACTTAGGGCAAACGAAGCGACACCACAGGTTAACATAACAACAAGCGAAAATGCTATGAAAGAGCAAAAGCATTGATAATGAAAAAATATGCGAACGCTTTTGCTTTTATAAATTTCATCTTTATTTGTACTGTATATCACTAAATGACGTTTTGCTTGTCATGCTTAAACCTGCTGTTTTAACTCATCAAACCGCCATTACTAAAAGATGCATCAATGATTTTGCCCCTTCAGGCGTCATAACCTCTCATCATCTAATCCCAGGGTGTCGCTGCGCTTGCCCTGAGCTACGCGCACCATTGGGTTTTCAGCACGCCTTTGCTAAATCCGAAACTTAAATAAGTAAGCTATACCTCCTAATCCGTGCAAAGCCTAAGGTGAGAAAATCTAAATTCATAACCCGTTGGCGGAATTTTAGGTTAACGGGGTAACAAGTTGACAGGTTAACAAGTAAGTATGCTTTACACCACTTATTATGTTAAA
>ERZ507012.222-NODE-222-length-18348-cov-10.1918_pt1 | contig 18348 bp, 16 predicted proteins | sample MGYA00512878_ERZ507012 | MGnify/ENA metagenome assembly ERZ507012
CTTTACTTTGCTTTCAATTTCTGACATAATTGTAACTTTTAAAATGTTTATAAATTAATTTCTAATTAAAAATCTGAGTGCAAAGGAACACTTTTTTTTTGAGATAAACAAATATTTTGGCGAAAAAAGTGCATTATGGTGCACAAACACCCCCCAATTGTGCATATTTTTAGCAATTTTTCCGTTTTTTGTTGGTCGTTTCAGATTATTTTGTTACTTTTGTACGGTATTAATTAAACATTTAAATCCATATGACATTTACAGAAAAAGCCAATAAGATATTTAATCAGGCGATAGCCGATTATCATATCAAAGACAACATTGATACACCAATCAATAATCCATACCAGGAAGGTAGCATCGAGAACTGCCTTTATCTGAAGTGTTGGATTGACACTGTACAGTGGCATTTCGAGGATATTATCCGTGATCCTCAGATAGACCCGGCTGAAGCACTCGTACTAAAGCGCAGAATCGACAAGAGCAACCAGGACAGAACCGACCTCGTTGAGCAAATCGATACTTACTTCCGCGAAACATACAAAGACGTGAAGGTTCTGGATGATGCACGCATCAACACAGAGAGTCCTGCATGGGCTGTTGACCGCCTGAGTATTCTTGCCCTCAAGATTTACCACATGAAGGAGCAGGTGGAACGGCCGGAAGCATCGGCTGAGCACAAAGCGAAATGCCAAGCCAAACTGGATGTGCTCCTGGAACAGCAGGTAGACCTTTCTACAGCCATCGACCAACTCTTGGAAGATATCGAGGCTGGACGCAAATACATGAAGGTTTACAGACAGATGAAGATGTACAACGATCCTTCAACCAATCCTGTACTCTACAAGAAATAAAAAACAGAATAGGAGAGCGCATATACCTTAATTATATAATAAGGAGTATAGCTCTCTTTTTACCTTATATAATATATAGAAGAAAAAACGATGAAAACTGAGCATATCCTGGTAATTAGATTTTCTGCCATGGGCGATGTAGCCATGACCGTACCTGTAATTCAATCTTTGGCAAAACAATATCCAAAAGTAAGAATTACTGTGCTCAGTCGTCCCTTTGCCCGTCCTTTCTTTGAAGACTTAGCTCCAAACGTCGGTTTCATGGAAGCCGACATAAAAGGAGAGTATAAAGGTGTTACAGGACTCAATGCACTCTATCGCCGATTGATTGCCAAACAGTTTACATCAATTGCCGACTTGCATAGCGTGCTGCGTTCCGATTATCTGCGTATGCGTTTCAACCTGGATAACTTCAAGGTTGCACATATCGACAAACATCGCAAGGGAAAACGCAAACTGGTAGCATCTAATGGCAAAAAACTGGTACAGCAACCTACATCATTCCAAAACTATGCCGATGTTTTTGCACAACTTGGATATCCTATCCACATGGATTTTACATCTATCTATGGGGATGGAAAACTAGGAGATTTGAATATCTTACCAAAAGAGGTATTCGGAATAGGAGAGAATGCTATCTCGCTAGAAGACAAGCATATAACAGAGCCATGGATCGGTATAGCTCCCTTCGCTGCACACGAAGGAAAAATATATCCGATACAACTGATGGAAAAAGTTATACTGCGACTTATCCACAATCATCCACACGCTCATATCTTCCTTTTCGGTGGAGGCAAAGACGAAACGCCAGTGATGAACGATTGGGCAGAGAAGTATCCACAGGTCATTAACGCTTCTTCTCACCTTCATGGCCTGAAACAGGAACTCATCCTGATGAGTCATCTACACGTCATGGTGAGCATGGATAGTGCAAACATGCACTTGGCATCGCTTGTCAACACCCCTGTAGTAAGCATTTGGGGAGCTACCCATCCATACGCAGGCTTCATGGGGTGGCATCAGGATCCTGCCAATGCCGTACAGCTAGACTTACCTTGCCGACCTTGCAGCATCTATGGTAACAAGCCTTGCGCTAGGGGAGACTTCGCATGTATGAAGAATATCTCTCCAGAATTGGTACTAGAAAAAATAGATTCTGTTTTGAACAAAAGATAGAAAATAAGAACTCCTATATATAATAAGGTATCAGAAAACAATATAAAAATAGGTATAGAATAGAATGGAACAGATGAGAATCCGATAATCAAAAACAGCCATATAAATAACTCAGACTAGAGAGCAGAATATCCTGATGGATTTCTGCTCTTTTTTGTTTTCCACAAAAGCGTGGATAAGTATACGGAAAACACCAATAATAACCTTTTAATAAGTTTGTAAATATCCACACATATCTATCTCAAACCCATGAAAAGAGGATATCCACATAGATATTATTAAGTTTTTAGAAACTTTTTCGCAGTTTTTTACCGAAAAAAGATATAAACTTATTAACTTTGCACCGAATTGGGGAAATGTTGATAAACCGGTTAAAACATTAAGAGACAAGAACAAGATATAAAATGTCTCTGCGGATAACCTGGATTAAGACTTGTATAACGAAATACGCAAGTTTTTATGCAGAATGTTATCCACTTATCCACGGCATATTATCATCTCTATATTCTCTTTTAAAAAAAAATAAAATAAGAAATATAATATGAATGTTATGGTGAAAAAAGAATGGATTGAGAAGGGATACGTTGACGAACCTGTTGACGAAGCCTTGGACTTGAAAGCTGAAATAAGAAAGCTTTGCAAGGAGAAAGATGCTATTATCCTCGCCCACTACTATACGGTAGGTGAGATTCAGGACATCGCCGACTTCGTGGGCGATTCTCTGGCTTTGGCTCGTAAAGCTGCAGAAACCGATGCCCAGGTAATGGTGATGTGTGGTGTACATTTCATGGCTGAGACATGCAAACTCTTGAGTCCTGACAAAACTGTGATCTGTCCTGACTTGAATGCAGGTTGCTCGCTTGCTGACAGCTGTAAGGCTGAGGATTTGAAAAAATACAAGGAAGAGCACCCTGGATATAAGGTAGTGAGCTATGTAAACACCACGGCTGCTGTAAAGGCGCTGACTGATTGTGTAGTGACAAGCGGTAATGCCAAGAAGGTGATTGACAGTTTCCCACAGGAAGAAAAAATCATCTTTGGTCCAGACTATAATCTTGGTAACTATATAAACAGCGTTACAGGCCGCAATATGTTGCTTTGGAATGGTGGTTGCCATGTTCATGAAAAATTCTCTGTAGAGGCTATCGTTAAACTGAAGCAAGAGCATCCTGAGGCTGTTGTTATGGCTCACCTGGAGTGTAAGGCACCTGTACTTGCTGTAGCCGACGTAAAGGGTTCTACAGCCACCATGTTGCACTATGCCCAGGAGCACCCGGAAATCAAGGAGTATATTATTGCTACAGAGGCTGGTATCCTGCATGAGCTGGAGCGTAATTGTCCTGATGTTATTTTCTATCCTGTACCTCCAGAGGTAAGCGAGGGTGGAATAGGCTGCAGCTGCAACGAGTGTGAATATATGAAGATGAATACACTCAAGAAGATATACAATGCATTGAAATTTGGTTGGCCAACAGTGGAAGTGGCAGAGGATATTGCCAAGGATGCTGTGAAGCCTATCGAAAAGATGCTTTCTCTTTCATAAAAAAGACCGGGAAGTTCCTCAAGTAAAGCTCCACACGCCCTGAAAGGGCAGAAACTCTTAGCCCAGGGTAACACCCTGGGTTATTATGGGCGCAAACCTGTCGCCCTGTAAGGGCAAAAGCTTTTATACCTGGGTTAGGGGCTTTGTGGCTTTCTGCTCGTTCTTGAATGGAACTCTTGCTTGTTTAATAACCATTAGATAAACCAAAACACTTAGTTATGAATACAAAATTAATCACTCCCATCCTGGCTTTATGCTGCCTGCCATTGTCGGCAAAAGTGTATACTGTTAAATCCTTGTCGGGTAATCTGGTTGTTAACATCGATGTGGATAAGTCGATAACCTGGGAAATAACCAAGGGTAAAACTCAGATATTAAAACCTTCAGTTATCTCCTTACAGACTGATAAACAGACTTTTGGTGTGAATCCAAAAGTGCGTAAAGTATTTATAGCCAACTTGAAAAACGATGATAATGGTGGCTATCAGCAATTGCTCCTTTCTTGCAATGGATATGATGTTGTATTTCGGGTTTTTCAGAATGCTGCTGCTTATCGCATTATTCCTAAAAAGATGATTAACAAGGTTATTAATGAAACTTCTGAATATCGCTTTGCCGGTGACTATCAGAGTTTCGTACCCTATGTAAATGATAATCGGGGAGGAGAGCGCTGGTGTTATTCTTTCGAGTCATATTATGACGAGGCTCCATTGTCTAAGATGTATAAGGATTCGCTTGCCATCACTCCTCTTGCCGTTTGCCTGCCTGAGGGAAAGAAGGCTGTTGTGATGGAAGCTGATGTGGAAAATTATCCCGGCATGTATCTCCTGAAGGGTACGTTTTCTTCAACTGCTTCATCTTCTGCAGTCTCTGATTATTCTATATATGCAGCCTTTCCTCCTTATCCATTAAAAGAGATGGTGGGTGGATTCAATCAGCTGAATCTGGTTCCCACAGAGCGTGCTAATTATATTGCAGAAAAAGTTACCAAGCTGCCTTGGCGTATTGTATTGGTAACTGATGAAGACAAACAATTGGTTGGTAACGATATAGCCAAATTGCTAGGTCCTCAGTGCAGAATCAAGGATACATCGTGGATAAAACCGGGAAAAGTGGCTTGGGATTGGTGGAACAACACTAATATCACAGGTGTGGATTTCCGTGCTGGCATCAATACCGAGACTTATAAGTATTATGTAGATTTTGCTAAGAAGAACGGACTTGAATATATCATCATCGACGAAGGGTGGAGTGATCCGGAAGATTTGCTCATATTCTCAGATAAGATGGATATGACGGATATCATCAATTACGCCAAGCAGAATGGTGTGGGAGTGATTCTCTGGTCTTCATGGCGCAATTTGATTCAGCGTGGTCATGAAAAGATGGAGAAAATCATGAAGCATTACGGAGATATGGGCGTGAAGGGATTCAAAGTGGATTTCTTTGATAGAGACGACCAGAAGGCCATCAACTCAGTATATGAGGTGGCTGAATGTGCTGCAAAGCATCATCTTTTGCTCGATCTTCATGGCATGCGTCCGTTTGGCGTGCAGTTTGCTTATCCTAATATTGTGAATTTTGAGGGTGTAAAAGGCTTGGAGAATTCTAAATGGGAGCCTCGTGTTGGTGATGGACCTATGCACGATCAGCCTCGCTATGATGTGACGATTCCTTATCTCCGCGCCTTGCCTGGAAGTTTCGACTATACTCCTGGAGCTATGGTGAATGCCGTTCGCTCGCAGTTCTTCGGCAATAACGACCATCCGATGAGCCAGGGTACCAGAGTACACCAGATGGCAATGTATACTATCTTTGATGCTCCTTTACAGATGCTTGCCGACAGTCCTACTAAGTATATGCAGAATCAGGAGTGTACTGATTTCATAGCTCAGATACCAACTGTTTATGATCAGGTGGTTCCATTGGATGGTAAATTGGGTGAATATGTGGTAGTAGCCAAGAGAAAGGGCGCTAAGTGGTATATTGCTGCGATGAACAATTGGCAGGCTCGTGATCTTACTGTTGATCTTTCCCGATTAGTGAAATGGAATACTCAAACTAATAAATTGGAAAAACTTAATGGCAAGGCTAATATCTTTGCCGATGGTATCAATGCAGATCGTGAGGCTACAGATTATAAGCATACTTATCAGCAGATAAACGCTGGTGATAAACTTCAGATACATCTTGCACCAGGTGGTGGATGGACAGCTATTATAGAATAATATCTTGATCTACGAACCAGAAAGAATATTGTAACTATTGTAGAATGATGTGGTAAAAAATATAAGATTAGGGGTAAAAATTGTTTTTTATGGGTAAAAAATCATATTTCACTACCATAAAATGCATAATTTACGACTTTATAGACAAAAAACGTCGTATCTTTGCATCAGTTAAAACAAACGGACGTTGTGAAACGTCATTTCATCATCTTTTACTTATACAAATAATATTAGAAAATTTAATCTAATTATAAAGATAGAGCGTTCAAGTGATTTGAATGCTCTATTTTTGTTTATATAGGATTTTCTCTAATCTCTCTGCATACTAATCCGGATAGGAGAAATCTTTATGCCTTCATTCATTTATTTCTTGATAAGAAAGAGAAGTGCAATTCGTCCTACGTATGTACCTATCATCTTTCTGAACATCATATATTTCTTGGTATATTCTTTGTTCGGAAGAGGATATAACCCATGTTTCCTTAATTTTCTGATGGCATGATTCAAGGATATCAACGAATGTTTCAAGCGGATATTGTTAACCAGATAATCCATTGAGAGCTGGGCAATACGGCGGTTGAGTGCCTGGCGCTCTGCTACAGGAACCGTATCGAGCAACTTCTGAAGATGTAGAATTACCTCCAGTTTATTGTCCATGTGGATATCTATCTTATCCTTATTTTCTAATTCACCAGGTGCGTATTTGTCCACTCTATTATAATAAGGTGAGGTCTGAGTCTTGAATATTCGTTCTGCCCGTAAGAAGAGTTGTGGTGTGAATTCCTCGTCCTCGCCGAAACTGATGTTTGGTGAGAATAACAGGCTACCCACAATGGCGCGGCGGAATATATAGGAACAGGCTGAGCCTAAAAGGGTATTGTTGTTTAGATATTCTGTGCCGCTGATTGGGGTAGGGAGTTCGTAAGATGGTTCTCCTGCATCATCCTTGCTGAAACAGAATGTAACGATATCTGGTTCGTGGAATCTCACGATGTCAAGGCAATGTTCGTAGGTTGGCTGAAGAAGATAATCATCTCCTTCTATAAACTGGATGTATTTCCCTTTGGCTAAGTACATGCCATAGTTGCGTGCCATACTGCTGCCTAAGCCGGGTATTCTTAAATAGAGCAGGTTATCCAGCAACTCTTTTATCTGGCTGGCTACCAATTCTTCGCTATCATCATCAACGAGAATTATTTCCCTCTCTTTGGCATTGAGCGAAAGCTGAAGGATACTATTGATGCATTCTACAAGATGTTCCTTCTGATGGTTGCTTGTAGTAATGATGAAACTCACCAATGGTGAAGATATCTCTGATATTAATTCTTTCTGCATAAGTTATTCTTTTTTATGACTGCAAAGATAATAAAAAGATTTTATTTACGTATTAATAGTAGTACAAAAAACATAAAAATGGAAATAGTTTGTTCTACTGATAGTAAATATATCATGCCGACTGGTATCATGTTGACCTCTTTGTTTGAGAGCAACAGAGGAGAAGTTGTCAATGTACATCTCTTGCATGATCAGGATTCTGCTGCATTATTGGATTCTATCAGAACCATAGCTGCCCGTTATCAGCAAAATATTCATTTCTATCTAATTAATGATGATATCTTCAAACATTTTCCAATTGGTCTGGATTTTCAAGTAAATCATGTAGGAACTTCGTTTGCTACTTATTATCGTTTATATCTTACGGAAATTCTGCCTGCTGATATTGATAAGGTTATCTATCTAGATGGCGATATTCTGGTTGTGGATAAACTTGTTAAATTGTGGAATACTTCTGTTGAAAACTATGCAATTGCTGCTGTTCCAGATAGTTATAATAATAAGATAGAACACTATAATCGCTTGCGTTATCCCCAGACTTTGGGATATTTTAATGCAGGTATGTTAGTTGTCAATCTGAAATATTGGCGTGAAAAGCAGGTGCTTCTCAAATTCTTTGATTATGTGAAATCTAATGCGGAAAGGTTGAAATGTCATGATCAGGATGTACTGAACTATCTGTTCAAGGATTCTAAGTTTGTATTGCCTATCAGATATAATGTATTGAATGAGTATTGGTTTGATTTGCGTTATTCTCTTATCTCCTGGGAATTTGATGAACAGATATTGGAAGCTCAGGCTCATCCGGCCATCATCCATTTTACGGGTATTCCTAAACCATGGTATAAGAACTGCCAGCATCCATGGAAAAAAGAATTTGATAAGTATAAAGCGATGAGTCCTTGGCGTGATGAAAAAGAAAAGCGCTGGATGCCATTGAAGTTCTGCCTGGAGAAAATGGCCATAAAACTGGTGGTAAGCATGGGACTGCGCAAATCTGATTATATTGTAGAAAATAGGTATATTGAATTGTCTTAAGATTTCTGATATTCAAGTATCTTATAAATAAGTATCATATAAAGTTATGAAGATTCTGTTGGTTGGTGAGTCTAGTTTGCTACATAATACTCTCAAGAAGGGATTAGTAGAACTTGGACATCAGGTAACGCTGATGTCCGACGGCAATGATTGGCACAACTCTCCTCGTGACATCGACTTGCGCCGTAATATGGAGCGTTATGGAAGATGGAGCGGGCTTATGGTATTGTGGAAAATTGTCTGCAATCTTCATAAGATATGTGGAAATGATATTGTTCAGGTACATAACTATCAATTTGTGCCTTTGATGGGGTGGTGGAACATGCTGATATTCTGGTTTCTCAAGTTTACCAATAAGCGAATCATTAAAGGCTGTTTTGCCGATGACCCACATCTGTTCAGGCAACAGGCCAAGGGTATTCCAGCTTATTCTGATACTTATTGGAATGGTAAATTGCAGAATATCGAGGAGAATAAAGAGCGTATGGCTTTTCATTTCATGCCTCAGTTTGATAAGTGCTGGCATACTGTATCTTATCATTCTGATGCTTTGATAGCCTGTCTTTATGAGTATTATCTCTGCTACGATGTTCCTTATTTCCATAAGAAGCTTTACTATATTCCTCTTCCGATGATAATTCCTGCTATAGATGAAAACAGGCAGAAAGGGAATGGTGAGGTTATCAAAGTGCTTGTAGGTTTACAACCTAAGCGCGAGTATCTGAAAGGTGCTTTAAAGATTGCTCATTTTGTAGAAATCTTGGCAAAGAAGTATCCTTGTAAGATAGAACTCAAATATGTAGAAGGAGTAGACTATGATGAATATTGCCGGATGTTGGATGAAGCAGATGTTCTGGTAGATCAGTTTTACAGTTATACTCCATCCATGAATTCGTTGGCAGCCATGGCACGTGGTACGGTGGTTATCGGTGGAGGAGAGGAAGAATATTATGAGTTTATTGGCGAAACAGAATTACGTCCTATTATCAATGTGAGTCCTGAGTATTCAGAATCTCAGAATGTGGCAATCATCGAGCAGGCTTTTTTCCTTCCTGGAAATCTAACCTCTCTCTCGCACCAAAGTATCTCTTTCGTTATGAAATACCACGATTATAGGAAGGTGGCAAAAGAGTATGAACAAATATATTTACAACATTTATAATATATTGAAATGCAGATTTTTAAATACATTCTGAGATATATGAATACAAGGAAGGCTTTGTCTCGTTGGACAGTCTTTTATGTTGGATTACTGATAGTTTCAGTAATCTATAATAGTATCTATACTTTTCAGTTTTATGATTTTTCCGATTTATTTATCAATTATCAAGGTGGATTTATCCGTAGAGGGTTGCTCGGAGAAGTATTCTATCAGTTTTATCTCAAGGGAATTAATCCTATCTATTTAGCTTATATAATTAGTTTACTATCATATATTGTTATTGTTGTTTATATGATACGTAACTTTCATAAGCATGGTTATGCTTTAGAGTTTTTACCAGTTTCCTTCTTATTGGGTGGGGTAGGTATTTTTGGTTTAGCTTTCTTTAGAAGAGATTTTATCATAATGTGTATATTTCTTCTAATCGTAAAACTTTGGAAGTCTTTACCTTTTCGTTGGTGGGTGTTGTGTGGTAATATATTGGCAATTTTAGCTGTGTTATGCCACGAACCCTTTGCATTTTGGGCTTTTCCATTCCTGTTGTTGATAACTCGTTTAAAAGTTCGTTGTTTGTGGAAAACTATCTGTTGTTGGATACCATCTATGCTAGTATTTTTACTCTGTCTTCATTTTTCAGGAAGTATGGAACAATATCTTTTGATACGTAAAAGTACTGAACCTTTCTTGAAATTTCCAAATGTGATGGATTTTCTTTCATATGATAAAGGATATGTTATGATATTCCATCTTCATTATAATTTCTTGGATAAGGTATTCCATATTCCTAATATAATAGGTGGTGTGGTTAGTATAGTTTTGGCTATCTATATGAATACGATGATAAATATAGTGTATTGTTCTTCTAGTAATAAAAAATGGCAAGAGAATCTGTGTTATAGTACTTTATTTTTAGGGATTATGATATGTTTAATTCCTATGTTTACTATATTGTCAACGGACTATACTCGTACCATCATGTATGCTTCTTTATCTTCTTTTATCGTGCTATTTACTCTAAAGGAGGAAGATTATAGTGAATTGTTACCAAGTCTTTTGACGGGATATGTTGCTCGCTTTTTGAAATGGATCAATCGAATTTTACCGCCATCTTATACTAAGATATGGTTACTGTTACTATGTGTGGGTACTGTAGAATGGACAGGTCAGGGTACATTTGGTCTGTTAAGAAACTCTGAGATAGGAAATGCTTTGTTGGTTATATATAAAGTTTCATTAAATGTAATAAGTTTTCTATAGTGATATGTTCATAAAAAATAAGATTATGGTAAGTCTGAAAAAATATATTATAAAATGGTTAAAGATATTGCAAACTCCTATTGTTAAGGAGTTTCCTTTCTTTCTTTTATTCTTATTGGCAATTACGATTATGCCGATAAGATTTATTCCTTCGCACGTTCATTATTTTTTTATGAATCGTGTGTTCGATTTCTTTTTTATTGATTTTCCTAGAGCTGGAGCGATCTCTTATCTTTTTACCTTATTTGTTTTTTATATCCGAAACAGATTTATTAAGATAAGTCTTTACACTTTTGCGTTATTATTATTTGCTGTATGCTTGTTTTTGCATTTGGTGTTTAATAAAACTTTACAGCCAGATATTATTACTCTGATAGTTGAAACAAATAAAAGAGAAGCATCAGAGTTTTTGTATTCTTTTCTTTTATCTAAGGGAGGAATACTTACTTTGATTTTCTTGATATTTTATGTTGTATTAGTTGTTTTATGTGAGAGAAAAAAAGATAAAATCACTCTTTTCTTGAAAAGTCTGAAACATGAGAAGATAATTAATTTACTGTTATCAGCTTTTATTTTTTGTGGATTTCTACAGTTTGGTTTTTATAAAGAAATTGTTTCTGTGAGTACAATAGATGATATGCCTGAAGAATATGGTTGTCGTGATTCGATAACAACCTTATTTTATTCTTTATATAATATTTATTTAGTTAATTTAGAGATGAAACATGCTGTTGATGTAACACGCTTAGCTAAACAGTCTCATATTTCAGTTGATAGTGATTCTCTGAATGTAGTTTATGTAATCGGAGAATCTTATATAAAGTGCCATTCTCAGTTGTATGGATATTATTTGCCAACAACTCCGAATCTGTATCAAGAAAAGAAAAAAGGTAACTTATTTGTATTTGACAATGTAGTTAGTCCTTTTAATCGTACTACTTTAACGATGAAAAATACGTTGTGTTGTAACAGTCTGCGTAACCATGAAAAATGGTCTGATAGTCCTTATTTTCCAGCTCTATTTAAAAAAGCTGGTTATCAGGTTTATTTCTGGGATGTTCAGAAGGATGATGAATTACAGGCTCCGTTTGTGTTCTCTATGAATACTTTTGTTTATAATCGATTACTAATGAAGGAATCCTATACGCAAATAAGTAAGAATGTTTTCGAATATGATAATCAGGCTGTAGTAGATTTTTCCAAGGAAGCTAAGGGTATTGGTAAGCATAATCTTGTTATCTTTCATCTGATGGGACAACATGTTATGGCAACAAAACGCTATCCTCATATATCACAGTTTAATGTATTTTCTTATAGAAATATTCGTAGCAAACAGCCTTATTTGAATGATGAAAAGAAAAAGATGATAGCAGAATATGATAATGCTACTCTATATAATGACTACGTATTGAAAAATATTATTGATTTATTTAGAGATAAAAATACGGTAGTCCTCTATTTTTCTGATCATGGTGAAGAAATATATGATTATAGAGATTCGTATGGACGAGTTGTTTTTGATGATAATATGAAGAATTTAGGATATAAGTATCAGTATGAAGTACCTTTTATGATATGGTGTTCTGATAAGTATAAACAGAAATATCCCGCGATTATAAATAATATCAAAAAAGCACTTCATCGTTCTTTCCGTACAGATGAAATCTGTAATGTAGTATTTCACATATCCCAACTTAATACACCTTATTATCGGGACAAATATGATCTATTGAGTCCTTCTTTCGTACCATTAGATTCTGTTTCACAATCGATGTACAATTAAGTATAACATCTCAATAGTTCTAGCCATTTTTGAAAGATGTTAAATTTAGAATATTGAATAGCCATGGTTTGAGCTTTCATACCCAGATTATGGCGTAGTGATTCTGAATTTATCATCTTGCAAATGGCTGTGATAAAAGCTTCATTATCATTTTGTCTTACGATAATACCATTTATTTCATCTCTAATAATTTCGTTAGCTCCATATTTAAAGTCAAAAGTAACAGAAGGTAAGCCGCATGCTTGAGCTTCTAACATTACAATACCTTGACCTTCATAATGTGAAGACATTATGTGTAGACTATAGTTGGGATATATTTCCATCATATTTTCTCCTCTGCCACACAATTTTACCTGTTTTTCCAATCCTAAACTTGTAATTTGCTCTTGTAATATATGGTAAAGTGAGCCGGTTCCATAAATATCGAGTTGCCAGTCGGGATATAGTTTGGCTACGTCTTTCCAACAGGTAATCAATCTGTCAAAGCCTTTCTGTTGTTCTAATCTTCCTACAGCAATAGCTTTTTTGCAACTGTAGTCTTTTACCTTTTGATGAGGTATGTTGATAAAGTTGGGGATAACGTATACATTCTTTGCTAATTGAAATTCTTTAGCATCGTCATGAGTCAGACAAACTACGGCATCAGTTTTTCTTTCCATTAATCCGAATAGTGCGTGAAAAGGATTGAATGAACGTGCCAAATGTGATTCGTATATTCGTTTTGCCTTGGTATGACAAAGAGGTAATAACAACGCTCCCAATGTAGTTGTAAAGAAAACTACGTCGGGATTAACCTGTTTAATTGTTTTATTTAATCTATAAGCTGCTAATAATAGTGTAATAATTCTGCTTAATAGCTTATATACTTTATTTCTTGTCTTCTTGGCAAAAGGAACATGAAGATGAATCAGCCGGATACCTTCGTCTAATATATACTGTTGTTTCCGTTTATCTTCATATACAGAAATAACAGTAACCTGATGATGATATTCTTGATAGAATGTATTAGCTTTCATAGAAACGATTTTTTCTACGCCTCCATTCTCAGAATAGTCTTCTATGATGTATACTATATTCATGTTTAATGAGTTGTTAATCCTTTTATTTTGTGTATAAGTAAAATAATGTTCTTTACTATAGATACTCTGAACATCAATCGTTTGTATAATGAATATCTACTTCCTTTTCCATTACAAGAAATGGTTAAGGAATGACGGCGGAAATAGATAAGTTTATCATCTATGAATTTTACCTTATATAGAAAGGCTGCCACATTTCCTATCCAGATATCATGCATGGGAATATCTTTAGGAAAAGGTAATGCTGCATCTTTTACTCGTCTTGTAAATGCCATGCAACACCCTGTATATCCGTTTTTATAGAGGATATTATATACTCTTCCACTTTTTATGTTCATTAATTGATAGAGCGATGGTGATGTAATATTCAGATTATCATCTGTTACTTCTGCATCGCTGATGATGCAGTCGTAATGTTGTAGCCATTTCAGACAGTTTTTCACTTTATCATCTTTCCAAACATCGTCTTGATCTGCTAGAAATATATAGTCACCTTTGGCTTCCTTCAATGCATTTTCAAAATTGAGAGTTGGTGAGTGACGATGGACACCATCTATGATTTTTATTCTGTTATCGTTAAAACTTTTGATAATAGAAATTGTATCATCAATGGAGCCATCGTCAGAAACGATGACTTCATCTTGGAGAGACAGCTGAAATAAGATAGAATTCAACTGCTCTCTGATATATTTCTCACCATTAAAGGTGGCTATACAAACTGTTATCATCGTATGATGGCTATTTTACAAACTGTTCCTTTCTCTCCTTCTTCTGTAGCAGTTTCTACCATATATATTCCACTTGCTACTTTTCTACCCTTCAGGTCGCAACCATCCCAGCTATAACTTCCACCGGTACTTTTACCTTGGTTTACAAGTGTACCATTTACAGATACTATCTTAATATCTGCATGAAAGCTTAGTCCTACAATATTAATACTGCCTGTATAATCAGGTTTTACAGGGTTAGGATAAGCGTAGACATTATCCTTTGTCATTTCTTCGTTTGTTGCTGTAACATCACTCATATATGAGCATAATCCCTGATCTGTTGCAAAATAAACCAAACCATTAGGCATGATGATGATGTCTTTTATTAAATTGGATGGTAATGGAGAATTCTCAGTAGTAAAGTGTTTCACTTCTGTATTACAATCATCGCTGATAACATATACTCCATTATTAGTGGTACCCATCCATTTTCTGTTACCTGCATCTACGGCTATACATCTTACTTCTACATTAGAGAGTAAATAGTCAGCATAATTTGTACCATCATTACGTGGTATTTTATGTTGGGTAAATTCACTGGATTCATTTTCTACGTTCATTTTTGAAAGATAGATAGGGCCTAATGTTGTTCCTAACCAGATATTACCAACTTTATCTTCTGTGGCACAAAGTACAAATCTTGGATTGAGGGCAGTTTTATCCTCGTTAATGAAGTTGGGACCATACTGAGTGATTTGATCCGTAGTTGGATCAAATGCATAGAGTTTACAACTTTCCCACCAGTTGTTGATAAACCATAGTCTATTGTCATAACTTACATCAAAGAAGTTAATCATATTTCCATTATATACATCAGTTATTTCATTATGAGTGAATGCTGTCCATTCATCACTATTCTGTGTATATTTCCATATTGGATAATCGATATCTATATCTGAAGAACTGTTCAGTACCCACAGGTTACCTTCTTTGTCATATTTTATACCTGTTATCAGTAGATAATCGTCGCTATTTACGCAAGACTGTAATGGAGAATTGTTACGATTGTAACTCTTTACAAACTTCTGATCTTGAAATTCATATAGTCCACTTTTTGCACCAACCATAACATGACCTTCTTTTTTAGGATCAAAATCCAGACAGAGAAGGTCTATGTAATTATGACCTATCATTTGACTTGTAGGCTGTTCGAATTCACTCCAGGTATCACCATTCCATACATGTACTTCACCAGGATTGTTATAATTACCTTCTTGTGACCAACTTCCTGGTACTGCATATATAGTACCATTATTTAAATATAATTTGTGGAACCTGTTTGATGTAGGTCCGTCAGGACGTACGCCTTCTGTTTTATATTGGCGTTCCTGGTTTGCATCTATGGTATAATAGGTCAGTTTACCATCTGATGTTGTTGTCCACCAGTATTTAGAGTTTGAGTCGTATACGTTTAGATAATCTTCCGTAACGTTTATATAATCCCCTGTTCTGATCCAATTTCTTTTGTCTAGCAGATTATCTGTCAGTTTTCCACGAAATAATCCAGCACTCGCTGATGCTGCATAGAGATAATCGCCGTCTATATATGAATAGTTAACTTCGAAACCTAAAAGATAACTATTGCTGATACTTTCATCTTTTACATTTATTTTGATAATTCCTATACCTGTAGAAAGATAGGCATATTGCCCATAACAGTATATATGGTTGATATTTTTATTACCTGTCGTAGAATACTGATAGAAGTCAGAGATATTGTCAACATTACAATTTAACCCAAGCAAATCTATATTAGAATTGCTGTATGTGATAATTAGCTTTTTGCATGTAGGATTATATCTGATATGACTGATATCTACGTCTGATAAATAGTTTGATTTGTCATATGTTTTTGTACTACCATCTTTGATATTATATGAAAATAAACTACCTGATGCCAATGCAAAAGCAGTTTCTTTAGCAGGAGCTATTTCTGTAATATTATAATAACTGCGATACATAGTCCATGTACCTATCTGAGCAGATAACTTCGATAGGTATGAAAATAGGAATACGATGATAAGTATACAAGTTTTCTTCATAAAGTTCTGAATATAATAATATTGTTATAGTCTTCATTGGCTATTATTTAAAAGCCTAATACTATATTAACTGCAAATATAACTATTTATTGTTTTTATAAACAGATACTTATAGATATTTTTGAAGTTGATGCTGGATGGGTAAAACGATGGCTTTTTTTGCTATCCATGCTGTGAGGATAATAAAAGCGAGGGATAGGATGAATTGGAATTCTTGATGTGGATTTCCTTCTCCATATCGTTTAAGAAATATACTCTGTATGATGCGAAAGCAGAGATTATGACAGAGAAATATTTCAAAACTGATGCTGCCTAGCCATAGCAAGAGTTTATTATGGAATATCCTAATAAAACAACCTTTACCTTGATCTCTTGCTGTAAAAAGAACACGGTTATGGCTGATGGTATCCAATAAATAATGGCACAGCGAATGTTCGGATTGCAATGGATTGATAGGAAATACATTGCGATAAACAGCAATACCACTCCCATATCCGATAGGTTTACTTGCCAGAAAGAAGTTGAGTTTGTTATCTTATCTGCTATTTTTTTACCTTTTTCTGATCTGCATACTTTATATAAAAGGATACCTATCATGAAATCTATCATTCTGAATAATGGGTGGACATAAATGTAGCCGGCTGAATAATCTGCTTGTGCACAGAGCGAGATACTGATATAAACTGCCATATATATACTTATTGTTGCTAATAAGTATAACCAGGAATGTCGCATAATCCAAGCGTATAAATACTTAAATATAAGATAAAAGAAGATAAGATCAGAAATAAACCATGTAGCTGCATTGAGATGAGCCATAAAGTCATGTGCCGGATACCAGGTTTGTATCAACAGCGAATGGGATAGAATCTGATACCATGGTAATATACGCCCTAATCGCCAATCCATTAATATGAGAATGGCGAGAATCAGAATATGCAGAGGATAGAGTTTGATGATACGGGAAAGGAAAAAATTTCTGTTTCCCAATACTTCTTTCTGTAGTTTTACTCCTTTGCTTAAAGAGAGTACAAAACCACTGATAACAAAGAAAATGGCAACAGGAAACTCGCCCAAGTAATTGATTAAATCATGGGATATGGGTAGGGTGGAATGCGAAATCACAATCATTAGGATAAGAATGAATCGCAGGGAATTGAGTGTCCTGATCATGATGCCTTTTCTTTGTTATAATGTTATTCTATTCTGTATTGAACAAGAATGAATCTTATTTCTTTTTCAAATACTCTACCAATTTAGCCACGGCTCTGGCTCTGTGACTGATACCGTTCTTGATTTCCTCACCCAGCTCAGCAAAACTCTGGTCATATCCTTCTGGCACGAAGATTGGGTCGTAGCCGAAGCCTTCGGTACCATGTTTCTCGGTGGCGATATGGCCGTTTACGATACCCTCGAACTGGTGAATTTTCTTGATGCTGGTGCAGCCGCAAGGACATACATTCTGCTTTTCGATGTAGCAGATAACGGTGCGGAAGCGGGCCTGGCGGTTTTCCTTGCCGTTCAGTTCTCTCAACAGCTTAGCCATGTTAGCCTCACTGTCGTGGTCGGTACCCTCAGCATAGCGGGCACTGTGAACGCCAGGGGCACCATCAAGTGCCTCTACCTCCAGACCGGTATCATCGGCAAAGCAACTTACGTGGTAATGGTCATAAACATACTGCGCCTTCTGCAAGGCATTCTCTTCCAATGTGTTGCCTGTTTCAGGAATATCCACATCGCATCCTATCTCCTTCAGCGATACTACCTCGTAGCCGCTGCCCAGGATGTCGCGAATCTCCTGGAGCTTATGCTGGTTATTTGTTGCAAAAACTATCCTTTTCATAAGTTTATAATTTATAGTTAATAGTTTATAGGGCATTCTTGCAATAGTGCTTCTTGCTATACGGCGAAGCCGCTATAAACTTTTAACTTTTAATTATTTTAATGTCTTTTTCCTTGATTTTCACTTTCATCTCATCAAATCCCTCGCCATACACACCGATAACGGCACTTTGGCTTACAAAGGCATTCGGGTCGATGATCTTGACGATACGGAAGATGGTGACGCTCTCGTTCTTCTT
>ERZ507012.229-NODE-229-length-18068-cov-11.5062_pt1 | contig 18068 bp, 13 predicted proteins | sample MGYA00512878_ERZ507012 | MGnify/ENA metagenome assembly ERZ507012
AACTCGGTGTTTGTTGTCTGTACTTAGGACGAATATCCTTTTCGTTTATTGAAGCTTAGTAAACCTGACTTGTCAATTGCTTGACGGTTCGTTTCTTTTACCCAGTCAACTTTCTTATTTCTAAGAAGTTAACCGCTTCTTGTACTACTTGTCTGTTTATGTAAAATCTTTCAAAGAACTCTTTCTTTATTCGCTAAGAGAAAGTGCATTTCTCAAAAGCGAGTGCAAAAGTACTAACTATTTTCCATTCCACCAAATCTTTTCGCAAAAAAGTTACTTTTTTAGCTGATTTTTAACATCTATAAAGACTTTAAGATACTTCAAGCATATAAACTCATTATTATATACATGCCCACCCAAGCCTGCGTGTGCGGGCGCACACCTACAAGCGCATTAATAATATTGTACTCATATCCCAAGAGCGAAAAAGCCAGGATTCAACCAATAAGTATTATGCGGAGAGTATATCTATCAAAGAAGAATATTACCATACGAAGAAGAATATTATCGAAGAAAAGGGAGAAACTCTAAAAAACATTTTGCCAATTAAAAAAAATATAGTACCTTTGCACACGTTTTAACGGATAACAAGATTAATTACATATATTTTAAAACTTTCAAATGAAGGCATTAGCAATTAAGTCGAGTTTGTTTTCCTGTTTAAAGACATACAACAAGAAAACATTCATGTCTGACCTCATGGCAGGTATCATCGTTGGTATCGTAGCCCTGCCTCTGGCCATCGCATTCGGTATCGCTTCTGGCGTAACCCCTGAAAAGGGTATCATCACCGCCATTGTAGCAGGTCTCATCATCTCCATCTTCGGTGGAAGCAAAGTGCAGATTGGTGGTCCTACGGGAGCATTCATCGTTATCATCTATGGCATTATCCAGAAATATGGCATGGAAGGTTTGACGATAGCGACACTGATGGCTGGTCTGTTCCTGGTTCTCTTCGGACTTCTCCGTCTCGGAACCATCATCAAGTACATCCCTTACCCTATCGTTGTGGGATTTACCAGTGGTATCGCCGTAACCATCTTCACCACTCAAATCAAGGATCTCTTTGGATTGACGTTGACTTCGAACCCATCTGATTTTCTGGAGAAATGGGGCGTCTACTTCCAAAGCTTTGACACCATAGATCCTTGGTGTGCTCTTATCGGAGTAGTAAGCGTAGTGGTTATCGCCATCACCCCTAAGTTCAGCAAGAAGATTCCGGGCTCTCTTATTGCCATCATCCTGATGACCGTTGTAGCCTTACTGCTCAAGCAGTTTGCCGGTGTAGAGAGTATCGAGACCATTGGTGACCGCTTTTCTATCAGCAATGAACTTCCTGCAGCTCAGGTACCAGTCATGAATTGGGAAACCATCAAGAGTCTTGTATCACCAGCTATTACCATCGCCATACTGGGAGCTATTGAGAGTTTGCTTTCAGCAACTGTTGCCGATGGTGTAATCAGCGACCATCACGACAGTAACACCGAGTTGGTTGCTCAGGGTTTGGCCAATATCGCCTCTCCCCTCTTTGGCGGTATTCCTGCAACAGGTGCCATTGCCCGCACAATGACCAATATCAATAATGGCGGTAAGACTCCTATTGCAGGTATCATCCACGCCATAGTTCTGCTGCTCATCTTCCTCTTCCTGATGCCTCTTGCCCAGTACATTCCTATGGCATGTCTTGCCGGTGTATTGGTAGTAGTATCTTACGGAATGAGCGGATGGAGAAGTTTCCTGGCATTGATGAAGAATCCGAAGAGCGATGTAACCGTACTTCTGATTACCTTCTTCCTCACCATCATCTTCGATTTGACTGTAGCCATCGAGGTGGGTCTGATTATCGCCTGTCTGCTCTTCATGAAGCGAATGAGCGAAACCACCGACGTGACAGCTATTACCGATGATGAGATTGACTTGAACAAGGAGTTTGACTTCCTCTCTACCAACCTGGAGCACTATACGATTCCGAAGGGCGTAGAGGTATACGAAATCAATGGTCCTTTCTTCTTCGGAGCCGGTAACAAGTTTGAGGAAGTGATGGCAGCTTTCGGTGACCGTCCACTGGTACGCGTCATCCGTATGCGCAAGGTTCCATTTGTTGATTCAACCGGTATCCACAACCTCACCAACCTCTGCGAGATGAGCCAGAAGGAGGACATTCAGGTTGTACTCTCCGGTGTTTGCGAGAAGGTAAACGCCCAGTTGGAAAAGGCTGGTTTCTACAATATTCTTGGCAAGGATAATATCACAGATCACATCAGCAAGGCTCTGAAACGTGCTGAAGAGATTATTGAGAAGAAAACTGTTAATAGTTAATCGTTTACAGGCTGTAGACCATCAAATAAAAAAGATGCATTGCTGAATATACCAGTAATGCATCTTTTTTTTATTGTCATCAAGTAACTGTTAAATATCAACTATTACAGAACCTTTCCCAGAAACTCCTGCAATCTTGGCGATTTTGGATGGTTGAATATTTGCTCAGGAGTTCCGTCTTCCGTGATATAGCCGTCGCTGAAGAAAAGTACACGGTTTGCCACTTCTCTGGCAAATCCCATCTCGTGGGTCACCACCACCATGGTCATTCCTTCGGCAGCAACATCCTTCATCAGCTGCAGCACCTCGCCCACCATCTCCGGGTCGAGAGCCGAAGTCGGCTCATCAAAGAGGAGTACCTCTGGATTCATCGCCAAGGCACGGGCGATAGCTACGCGCTGCTTCTGTCCGCCCGAAAGACTGTCGGGATAACTGTCTGCCTTGTCCAGCAATCCGATGCGGGTCAGGAGTTCCGTTGCCTTCTCATCAGCCTCTTCCCTTGTCATCTTACCCAGTTCTACCGGAGCCAGCATGATGTTGCGGCGTATGGTCATATTAGGGAAGAGATTGAACTGCTGGAATACCATACCCACCCTCTGGCGCATCTTGTTGATGTCAACATCCCAGGAAGTAATATCCATACCGTCGATATAGATTTTTCCCTCGGTAGGTTCTTCCAGAAGGTTGATGGAACGCAGGAAAGTACTCTTTCCACAACCCGACGGACCGATGATGGCGACCACCTCACCCTGTCTGACTGAGGTGGTAATGCCTTTCAGCACCTCGTTGTCGCCGAAGCGTTTACGAAGTCCTTCTATCTTGATTATTTCGTTCATTTTATCCATTGTTTTAAAGCTTTTGCCCTTTCAGGATTCCTCATTTCCTTTCGCTCTTTCTCAGTCTCTTCTCCAGCCTTCTCACTCCTGCGTTCAGTCCGAGAACAAGAACGAGATAGAGGCAGGCAACTACGCCCAGAGGCATCATCGCTTCGTAGGTAATGCTTCGGATGATGTCGGAACCCTTGGTCAAATCTACCAGTCCGATATATCCGCTGATAGAGGTTTCCTTGAGCAGGGTGATAAGCTCGTTACCCATAGCCGGAAGCACATTCTTGAAGGCTTGCGGAAGGATGATGAGGCGCATCGTCTTGCCATACGAAAGACCGAGACTTCTGCCCGCCTCCATCTGACCATTATCCACCGACATGATGCCCGACCGGATTACCTCGGCAATATAGGCAGCCGAGTTCAAGCCAAAGGCAATGACAGCCACCAATATCTTATTGACATCCGCAGATGCAAACACCACGTAGTAGATGATGAGCAACTGCACCATGGTTGGCGTGCCTCGCATGACGGTGAGGTACAGCTGGCAGAGCATGTTCGGAATCTTCCAGTCGCCCTTACGTTCATGACGTGCTCTGACAATGGCTATCAGCGTTCCGAGTATCACGGAAAGGATGATGGCGAAGAAGGTGATGATGAGCGTATTGCCCAAACCCTGCAACAGATACTGATAACGGTTGTCATCTATGAAGCAGGATTTAAACTTATCTATCACTCCCGGCTGATTAGCAGTTGCTTTCACATCGCCGGAATTCACCATGATTACCTGTCGCACATCGGCATAGGAATCCGTAAATCCGATATTCTTCTCCCGTTCAGGAGTAACCGTGATGCCGGCAATACCTGCATCCGCCTTACCAGCCTGTACAGAGGTGATGATGGCATCAAACTCCATATCAAGAATCTCGACATCCACGCCCAGTACATCGCCAATGGCATTTGCCACATCCACGTCGATGCCCACAATCTTGCCATTCTGGTAATATTCGAAAGGCTCGAAGGTAGCGTTGGTGGCAAAGCGGAGACTCGTCTTCAAGCCGAGTTTCTGCAGCGCTTCCGGTCCCACCTTCTTCACGTCAGAAGTCTTTGGCGTATAAGCCACGGCTATGCCCCGTTCCAGATGGCGGTTAACGATGGAATCGATGACGCCATTCTCTTTCAGAATACGGATGGCACGATTGATAGACTGCTGCAATTCAGCATGATCCTTAGCCACGCAGATGGCAAAAGAAGACGCATCGAAGGTTTCGGGCAGGATACGGAGCGATGGGTTCACCCGTTGGAATGCCTTGGCTGGCGCCTCATCGGTCACCATGCAGTCTATCTTACCCTGCAGGAGTGCCTGGATGGCATCGGCTCCCTTGTTGTACCGTTCTACTTTGGTACCACCACCTTCCTTTTCCAGCTCCGTAGCAAGTCCGTCGCTAGTAGTACCGAGCTGCACACCAATCACAGCTCCCTTCAGATCAGCCTTGCTCTTGATGAGCCTGTCAGCATCTGACGCCCCCGAGCCACACGCCACGAAGAGCACACTCAGGAGTAAAGCCAAGAAACCAAGCTTAAACTTTCCCGTTTTCCTGTATTTCATCATTCCTGGCATCCGTTTATTGTTGTTTTAAATACTCAGCACACATCTCTGCACATCTTTCTCCGTCCACACCAGCCGATACGATTCCACCTGCATAGCCAGCACCTTCGCCGCATGGGAAGAGTCCCTGGATGCGGACATGCTGCAGAGTTTCGCGGTCACGGACGATGCGGACAGGCGATGAAGTTCTCGTCTCCATCGCTATCAGCGTAGCCTCGTTGGTCAGGAAACCATGGGCATTCTTGCCGAAGGTCTTGAAGCCTTCCTGCAGACGTTTGCTCACGAAAGACGGCATCCAGAAATGCAACGGACTCGAAATCAATCCTGGAGCATAGCTGCTCTTTGGCAGATCATAACTCAAGCGATTGTTCACGAAGTCAGCCATACGCTGTGACGGTGCAGTCTGCTTCATGTTGCCCTGCTGCCAGCATTGCTTTTCCACAATTTCCTGGAAGTACATCATTTGGAGTGAAGAGTGAGGAGTGAAGTGTGAAGAATTCTCCTGTGCCTTCATTTCCTGCTGTTCGATGACAGCCTGATGCTCCTTCACAAACTGCGCCACATCCTCGGGATGGGTTTCCACCACCATGCCCGAATTGCTCCAGGCAGTACCGCGGTTGCTCGGACTCATACCGTTCACCACTAACTGTTCCGGTCCGGTGGCTGCCGGAATCACAAAACCGCCCGGACACATACAGAAGCTATAGACACCTCTGCCATCTACCTGAGTAACGAAGCTATATTCGGCAGCAGGCAGATATTTTCCTCTACCACTCTTATTGTGATACTGAATCTGGTCGATGAGTTGGGAAGGATGTTCCAGACGCACACCCACGGCGATGCCTTTTGCCTCGATATCTATCTTTGCCGAAGCGAGATAGCGGTATACATCGCGGGCACTATGACCTGTTGCCAGGATAACCGGTCCGCGATAAGTTTCCTCAGCACCCGTAGCCAGATTCACGGCTTCTACACCTATCACCCTATCGCCAGCTTCAGCATCAGGTGCCGTCAGCTTACCTTCACTCTCAAGGATCAGACGAATCATCTTGGTCTGGAAATGCACTTCGCCGCCACACTTGATGATGGTGTTGCGCATGTTTTCAATGACGCGTGGCAACTTGTCGGTACCGATATGCGGATGGGCATCTGCCAGGATATTGGTATTGGCACCATGCTGGCAGAATACGTTCAGAATCTTATCTACACTTCCCCTTTTCTTGCTTCGGGTATAGAGTTTGCCGTCACTATAAGCACCGGCTCCACCTTCACCGAAACAGTAGTTGCTCTCCCCATCTACCTTCTGAGTCTTGGTAATGTTAGAGAGGTCCTTCTTGCGTTCGCGCACATCCTTGCCTCGCTCCAGCACGATAGGACGGTAACCCAGTTCTATCAGGCGCAGGGAAGCGAAGAGACCGCCAGGTCCCTCACCCACAACGATAACACGAGGTCTGCTGCTCACATCCGGATATTCGGTATGGACATACTGGTCGTCCTGCGGAAATTCGTTGATATAAGCACGCACCTTCAGATTGACGAAGATGGTGCGCTGACGGGCATCGATGCTTCTCTTCAAAACCCTCACCTGGTTGAGCGTTCTTACATCCAATCCCTTTTCTTTGGCGAGATAACGCTTGATGCCTTCCTCGCTTGCTGCCTGTTCGGGCAGAATTCTTATCTGGTATTCTTGAATCATTATACTTTATACTTTGAGCTTTGAACTTTATGATTAGTTTTATAAAAGTGACGAGTGACAAGTGACCGATTCCATATTACGGATTTCGCATTACATTCACAATTCACTTTTCACTTTCACTTTTTCATGCTTCCATTGTAGCCAGCACTTCGAGCGTATCCAGCTGATACATGGTGAACTTACCATCTTCCAATGTTGCAAAGGTTGGCGGATTGCCACCCTTCGGGAAGGTGATGCTGCCGGTATTTACGATGGCCTGCCCCTTCTCGTTATGAGAGAGTTCCCAAAGATGGGAGTGCCCATAGATCATGGCCTCGTAAGGACCCTTCGGCATGTTTTCCTTATTGTATACATGTCCATGGGTCAGAAGATAGCGCTTTCCTCCGTCTACCAGCAAGGCATAGGTCTCCATGATAGGGAAATCGAGGAGCATCTGGTCTACTTCCGCATCGCAGTTGCCACGCACGGCGATAATCTTATCTGCCAGCGCATTCAGTCTTTCTACGATACCCTTAGGATCGATTCCTTCCGGAATGCGGTTACGGGGACCATAATTGATGATATCCCCCATGATGCACATCATGTCACAATGTTCAGCCTCGAAGAAATCGAGGACCTTTTCCAGGGCTGGCAAACAGCCGTGGATATCTGAGAATAAAAGATATTTCATTCGTTCCTTCTTATGTTTGTTATGCTTTTGTCTTTTATGCATTGAATTGCAAGCGCAAAATTAAGCAAATAATCCGAAACACCCAAACATTTCAACGTTTTTTATATATATAATAAGGTATAAGGGAGAGGAAGAGCCTGTAATTATCTACTGAAATAGCTTTTTTATCTACAATATGCTACTTTTTTGTTAAAATCCTTGGCAGTTTGACATATTATTCGTATTTTTGCCCTCAAGTTCTGCTTCGGCCCCGGTCGTTTCGGGGGAGGCATTACATTACCAACGTAAAATTCAAGAACATATGAAAGTATTAAAATTCGGCGGAACATCGGTTGGTTCCGTAAAAAGCATCCTCAGCTTGAAACGTATCGTTGAAAACGAGGCAAAGAAACAGAGTGTAGTGGTTGTCGTGAGCGCGCTTGGCGGTATCACGGACAAACTCTTGCAGACCTCTCAACTTGCCCTCAAGGGTGATGAACTGTGGAAAGTAGAATTCGAAGCCATGGTTGATCGCCACCACAAGATGATTGACACCATCATCACCGACACCACAGACAGAGAAAACTTATTCAAATCGGTTGATGCCCTCTTCGAGCAGTTGAAGAGCATCTATTTTGGTGTGTACCTCATCCACGACCTCAGCGAGAAGACACAGGATGCCATCGTGAGTTATGGTGAAAGACTCAGTTCCAAGATTGTTGCCACATTGATTCGTGGAGCCAAATGGTTCGACTCCCGCAACTTCATCAAGACTGAGCGCAAGAACGGCAAAGGCAAGCATGTACTCGACAGCGAGCTGACCAACAAACTGGTAAAAGAAGCCTTTGCAGAAATTCCACGCATATCTCTCGTTCCGGGTTTTATCAGTCGTGACAAGAACACAGACCGCACCACCAACCTTGGCCGTGGCGGTAGCGACTACACAGCAGCCATCATAGCAGCTGCCCTCGATGCAGAAGTGCTCGAAATCTGGACTGATGTAGACGGTTTCATGACCGCCGACCCACGTGTCATCAAATCAGCTTATACCATCAACGAACTGAGTTACGTTGAGGCGATGGAGCTTTGCAACTTTGGTGCAAAGGTCATCTACCCTCCAACCATCTACCCGGTTTGTGTCAAGAATATTCCTATCAAGGTTAAGAACACCTTCAACCCAGATGCTCCGGGCACCATCATCAAGAACAAGATAGATGGCGACCAGAAGCCTATCAAGGGTATCTCTTCTATCAACGGTACAGCGCTCATCACCGTAACCGGTCTTTCCATGGTCGGTGTGATTGGTGTAAACCGCCGTATCTTCACCGCTCTTGCCAACGAGGGCATCTCTGTGTTCATGGTGTCACAGGCATCATCAGAGAACTCTACCTCTATCGGTGTGCGCGAGCAGGATGTAGAAGAGGCTGTAAGGGTATTGAACAATGAGTTCCACAATGAGATTGCCGATGGTGCCATGTTCCCAATGCACGCAGAGAAGGGCTTGGCTACTATCGCCATCGTGGGTGAAAACATGAAGCATGCAGCCGGTATCGCCGGTAAACTCTTCGGAACCCTCGGCCGTAGCGGTATTTCCGTCATCGCCTGTGCACAGGGTGCTTCAGAGACCAACATCTCGTTCGTTGTGAAGAGCGATTATCTGAGAAAGTCACTCAACGTGCTCCACGACAATTTCTTCCTTTCAGAATACAAGGTTCTGAACCTCTTCATCTGCGGTGTGGGTACCGTGGGCGGAAAGCTCATCGAGCAGATCAAGAACCAGTATGCCGACCTCATGGAGCGCAGCAAACTGAAGCTCAACGTGGTGGGTATCGCTTCTTCCAAGAACGCCATCTTCAACCGCGATGGTATTGATCTCGAGAACTACAGCGAGGAACTGAAGTCTTCAGACCCAAGCACTCCAGAGGTTCTGCGCGATACCATCCTGGCGATGAACATCTTCAACAGCGTGTTTGTAGACTGTACTGCCAGCAAAGATGTAGCCGCTCTCTACCAGAGTCTGCTGGAGCACAACGTAAGCATTATCGCAGCCAACAAGATTGCTGCATCAAGCGAATATGAGAACTACGAGAAACTGAAGAAGACAGCCATCCAGCGTGGCGTAGTATTCCGTTTCGAGACCAACGTAGGTGCCGGTCTTCCTATCATCGGAACCATCAACGACCTCCGCAACTCAGGCGACAAAATCCTTAAGATTGAGGCAGTTCTCTCGGGTACGCTCAACTTTATCTTTAACGCCATCTCCAGTGTCGTTCCATTCTCTGAGACCGTGAGACTGGCTAAGGAGAAGGGCTACAGCGAGCCTGACCCACGTATCGACCTGAGCGGTATGGACGTGATTCGCAAGCTGGTGATTCTCTCCCGCGAGGCAGGTTACCGCGTAGAGCAGGAAGATGTAGAGAAGAACCTCTTCGTGCCAGACAAATACTTCAAGGGTTCGCTCGACAACTTCTGGAAGAAACTTCCTGAGCTCGATGCCGATTTCGAGGCTAAGCGCAAGGCGCTCGATATAGAACACAAACGCTGGCGCTTTGTTGCTACCCTGGATGGCGGCAAGACTAGCGTAGGTTTGCAGGCTGTGGGTCCTGAGCATCCATTCTACAATCTGGAAGGTTCCAACAACATCGTGCTGCTCACCACCGAGCGTTATAAAGAATACCCTATGATGATTCAGGGCTATGGTGCCGGAGCCAGCGTAACTGCTGCCGGTGTATTCGCCAACATCATGAGTATCGCTAACATTTAACACTTAACAAGAGATGAAACATATTATCATTCTTGGCGACGGAATGGCTGACCACCCGGTAGAAAGACTGGGTGGAAAGACACTCCTGCAATACGCCAACAAACCCTATATGGATATGCTTGCCAAGAAGGGCAAGACAGGAAGACTCGTTACCGTGCCAGATGGATTCCATCCGGGTTCTGAGGTAGCTAACAGCTCTATCATGGGCTACGACCAGAACGAGGTTTACGAGGGACGCGGACCGCTGGAAGCTGCCAGCATAGGCTATGAGATGAGTCCTAACGACTTTGCTCTGCGCTGCAACATCATCAATGTGAACGATGGCATCATCGTGACACATAATGGCGGTAACTTGGAGACAGAAGACGCCGACGTGCTCATCAAGTACCTCAACGAGAAGCTTGCCAGCCAGTATCCAGGCATCGTGAAGTTTATCACCGGCATCCAGTATCGCCACCTTCTGATTATCAAGGGCGGAAACAAGTATGTAGATTGCGCTCCTCCTCACGATCATCCTAACGAAGAGTGGAAACCGCTGCTGGTGAAGCCGATGGAAGGTGTTGACGAGGCTCTTCTTGCCGGCAACAGCGACAAGACTCCTGCCGAGGATGTGGCTGAAAACGGCGGTATCCTGAGCGATGAGTATCGCATGAGTGCCCAGCAGACAGCCGACCTTCTGAACGAATTGATTCTGAAGAGTCAGGAGATTCTGGAGAACCATCCTTTCAATGTGGCGCGCAAGGAGCGTGGCGAGCGCATGGCAAACATCATCTGGCCTTGGGGCGGCGGTTACCGTCCGCACATGCTCACCCTCTCCCAGATGTATCCGCAGATCAAGAAGGGTTCCGTGATTTCTGCCGTAGACCTGATTCGAGGCATCGGCCATTACGCCGGTCTGCGCAACATCATCGTTGAGGGCGCTACAGGTCTTGCCAATACCAACTACGAGGGCAAGGCTGCCGCAGCTATCCAGGCATTGAAGGATGGCGACGACTTCGTATATGTTCACGTAGAGGCAAGCGATGAGGCAGGCCATGATGGCGATCTGGAACTGAAGCTGAAGACCATCGAGAACCTCGACCAGCGACTCATCAAGCCTATCTTCGATGAGGTAAGCACCTGGGACGAGCCGGTATGCATCGCAGTCCTCCCAGACCATCCTACTCCGGTAGAGATCCGTACCCACGTAAAGGAGCCTGTACCTTTCGTCATCTATTACCCTGGCATTGAGCCGGATAGCGTAGAGAAGTATGATGAGGTAAGCTGCGTGAGTGGCGGTTACGGCATGCTGCAGCTGCAAGACTTCATGAATGCCTTCATGGCGATCAATTAAAATCAACGGCTTCATGATAGCCCCCAAAGCTAATCATAAAGTTCAATGTTCAAATCTCAAAGTTCAAAGTAAAAAATGAAATATTATTCAACAAATAAGAAAGCACCCATCGCCGACCTTCACAAGGCGGTAGTTAAAGGTCTGGCAGAAGACCGTGGCCTCTATATGCCAGAAATCATCAAGAAGTTGCCACAGGATTTCTTCGACAACATCGAGAAACTCTCCTTCCAGGAGATTGCCTACAAGGTAGCAGATGCCTTCTTTGGCGAGGACGTTGATGCCGAGTCATTGAAGAAGATTGTATACGATACCCTGGCATTCGACTGCCCTGTAGTTGAGGTAGAGCCAAACATCTACTCTCTCGAGCTGTTCCATGGTCCTACCCTCGCCTTCAAGGATGTGGGTGCGCGCTTCATGGCCCGTCTCCTGCAGTACTTCGTACGTCAGGAGGGCAAGGAAGAGGTGAATGTGCTCGTAGCTACATCGGGCGATACCGGTTCGGCTGTAGCCAACGGTTTCCTCGGCGTTGACGGAATCCATGTCTACGTGCTCTATCCTAAGGGCAAGGTGAGCAAGATTCAGGAGAGCCAGTTCACTACCCTCGGCCAGAACATCACAGCCCTCGAGGTAGACGGCGTGTTCGACGACTGCCAGGCACTGGTAAAGTCAGCGTTCATGGATGAGGAGCTCAACAAGCACATGAAGCTTACCTCAGCCAACTCTATCAACGTAGCCCGCTTCCTGCCTCAGGCATTCTACTATTTCAATGCCTATGCCCGCATGAAGGAGAAGGGTCTCGCCGACAAGCTGGTTATCTGCGTGCCTAGCGGCAACTTCGGCAACATCACAGCCGGCCTCTTCGGTCATGAGATGGGATTGCCTATCCACCGCTTCATCGCAGCCAACAACGCCAACGACATCTTCTACGAGTATCTGCAGACAGGCAAGTACAATCCACAGCCTAGCAAGCAGACCATCGCCAACGCCATGGACGTAGGCGACCCTTCAAACTTTGCCCGCATCTACGACCTCTACAAGGGCGATCATGATGCCATTGCTGCCTACATCGGCGGTGCTACATACAAGGACGAGCAGATTGCAGAAACCATGAAGCAATGCTACAGCGAAACCAAGTATATACTTGACCCTCACGGAGCTTGCGGCTACCGCGCCCTGAAGGAGCAGTTGAAACCAGGCGAGGTTGGTGTATTCCTCGAGACCGCTCATCCAGCCAAGTTCAAGGAGAAGGTAGACAGCATCCTTGACAGCGACATTGAGATTCCTGCACGCCTCGCAGAATTCATGAAGGGTGAGAAGAAGAGCATCCAGATGACCAAGGATTTCGCATCATTCAAGAACTACTTGATGAACGAATAAACCATAAATACGGAAAAGCCTTTCTCTTTTTCAGGGGGGAAGGCTTTTCTTGTTAAGATAACTCAGGCTCAGATTTGCCAGGGACAAACTGGTCTTGATTTTTATAACAACAGAAAACGGGAAAAATTTATGAAGATTGTTATTTTAGACGGCTATGCCGCAAACCCGGGAGATTTGGATTATCATCTTCTGGAGAAACTGGGCGAGGTGGTAGTTTATCCTCGCACATCAGATGCAGAGAAAGTGGAACGTGCCAAGGATGCCGACATCATCCTTCTGAACAAGGTGCAGATAGATGCAGAGACGCTGGCGCAGCTTCCTAAACTGAAATACATCGGTATACAGGCTACAGGTTTCAACGTGGTAGACATCGAGGCAGCCAGGAAACAGGGCATCACCGTAACCAATATTCCTGCCTACAGCACGGATAGCGTGGCGCAGATGACCTTTGCCCTCATCCTTGCCGTAACCAACCGCGTAGAGCATTACACCCAGGAGAACCGCAACGAGCGCTGGGCTTACAACAAGGATTTCTGTTATTGGGATACCCCACTGATGGAGCTTGCCGGCAAGACCTTCGGTATCATGGGACTGGGCAATATCGGCATGAAGGTTGCCAACATCGCCCGCCAGTTTGGCATGAACATCTGTGCCTGCACCAGCAAGAATTCGAGCAATCTGCCTGAGTGGATCCAGAAGGTGAGCAAGGAGGGTTTGCTTGCCACGAGCGATATTCTCTCGCTCCATTGTCCGCTCTCTGATGACACCTATCATTTCATCAACAAGGAGAGTCTGGAGAAGATGAAGGATACCGCCATCCTGGTAAATACGGGTCGCGGTCAGCTGGTAGATGAGGAGGCCGTAGCTGCCGCCCTTCACGAAGGCAGTCTGGGTGCCTACTGTGCCGATGTGATGGCTCAGGAGCCACCATCAAAGGAGAATCCGCTCTTTGGCGAGCCTAATGCTTACCTCACCCCTCATATTGCCTGGGCCACCTACGAGGCTCGCGAGCGCCTGAACAAGCAGGTAGCCGCCAACGTAAAGGCATTTCTCGAGGGCAATCCGATTAATGTCGTGAATAAGTAACAGAACTTCCGCAAGTAAAACATAGTATAACAAAGAAAGCGTTTCTGGTTCATCTCTTCGAACTAGAAACGCTTTTTTATATGCAATCAGATGCGCTTTTTCACCAAAACATAGATGATGACGGGGGCACCGAACAGCGGGGTGACGGCATTCAGGGGGATGATGCCACCATCCGACGGAAGGGTGCAGAAGAGATTGCAGAGAAGGGCAATGGATGCACCCATCAGCATCGTAACGGGCAACAGTCGGCGATGATTCTCCGTGCCGATGATGAGGCGGGCGATATGCGGCGTTGCCAGACCTATGAAGGCGATGGGACCACAGAAGGCGGTAACCACTGCCGTAAGAAGACCGGTGATGATGAGCAGAACGATGCGCAGGCGCCTGATGTTGAAGCCCAGATTCTCGGCATACTGTTCGCCTAACAGCATGGCGTTCAGCGGTTTTACAAGGAGCAGAGATGCAGCCAGGGCAATGAGGGCCAACGGGATGAAGAACATCATCTGCTGGCTCGAAACATTGCCAAAACTGCCCATGCCCCAAACCATATACGATTTCACGCCCTCTGCCGTGCTGAAGAAATTGAGCAATGAGATGGCGCTGCTTGCCAGATAACCCACCATCAGTCCGATGATGAGCAGTACCGTATGGCTGCGCACAATGGCAGAAAAGAAGGTGATGATACCCATCACCACCATAGCCCCTATAAAGGCTGCGATGAGGACAGCCAGGAAACCGCCGATGGCATAGTTGCCGGCATCGCCCAGATAACCTGCCCCTAAATCATCCAGGGCAATGTTGCCGCCAAAGGCAAGCATCACGATGGCTACCGCCAGTCCGGCTCCGCTGCTGATACCGAACACGTCAGGACCCGCCAGAGGATTGCGGAAGGCTGTCTGCAGGAGCAAGCCGCTCGTGGCGAGGGCTGCGCCCGAAAGCAAGGCGGTAATCGCCGCCGGCAGTCGCGATTCCAACAGAATATAGCGGTAGGTTTCGTCAGTCTGAGAACCCGAAATAATCGCCCCCACGTCCTGCCACGGGATGTTTACACTCCCCCATGCCAGGTTGGCGAAAAACAGTATGATAATGGCGATTGCCCCTAAAACGATGGTTTTCATTCACTAAAACTATTTCTTGTAAAATCTCTGATTAAAGCCCTATTTCTTATAGAATCTCAATTTGCCGAACCGCTCGCCATGAGCCAGGATGATGAACTCTCTGAGTAGCAGTTCGGGATGGAAACTCGTAAGTTCGAAATAAGGTACCGTAGAGGTATCCACCTGATAGATATTACCCCGGTTGAAGGCAGCAAGAGCCTTGTAGCCGTCATATTCCTGAAGCAGTTGAGCCTGCGACAGAGGAGCACCACCGAAATACTTGAATGCCCATACATCCACCTGCTTTCCCTTCGCCAAGATTTGCTCCGGACTCATCGCCAGACTTCCGCTGTGCTGATCGTCCTCGAAGATATAACGGGCGTTGGCATCCTTCAGCAGAATACCGATAGTGCTCTGACCACCAGGCACATACCATACGTTGCCCGTTTTTCTTTCGGTCAGGATGGAGAGACCCTTCCGATAGCCGGCTGCCTGCGCCTTAAGCGAAAGATATTCCTTTTCTATCTTCGCAAAGAGCGAATCTGCCTTTGGTTCGCAAGAACCCGATATTCTGTTACTTTTTCCCTCTTCATTTCCAAAGAGCATGCCGTAGAATTTCATCCATTCCGCCCTGCCCAGTGGCGAAGACTCCATATAGTCGGCAGCTTCGATGATGGGGATATGCAGTTTGTCGAGCTTGCCATATCCACCGCTGTTTTCGAAAGGCGAAAGAAGGATAGCTTCGGGTTTCAGGGCGATGATGCGCTCGATGTCGGGTGCCATGCTCGAACCGCAATTCACAATAGGATTCTGAGCAGAAGTATTCTGAGCAGAAGTATTCCCGGAAAGAGCAGCCCTCTTCTTTACATCCGGAATATTGATATAATCGAGGTCGCAGACACCACGGATGGCCTGCTGGCAGCCCAGTTCGTACATCAGCTGACAATGGGGAGCGATGAAAACGGCACTCCTCTCCACTGGCGTACGCACGGTATCTGTAGTGCATCTCGCCCCCGTGCTGCGCCTTTTGGCAAGCATCGCCACCGTCTTATCCCCCTCCTCTCCCTTCGGAATAAGAATATAACGATGCAGCATCGTTCCCACCTTCCAGGGGTTGGCAACGAGAGCCTCAGCATACTGATAATCAATACCTTCTGCAGCATCGGAAGTTTCTTCCCCATCGCCATGCTTCACGATGGTGAGCAACTTGGCGTACTTCATTTCCAGGGTATCGCCGGCATCCGCATCAGCAGCAGCCGTCTTTCCTCCCTGGCATGCCGCCATCAGCAGGGCCACCGTTGCCCCACACAAAAGAATATACTGTTTCTTCATAATCTTACAAAATATGTGTGCAAAGATACGAAGAAATCTCCGTTTTCCGTTTGTTTTCTCGAATATTCTTTGTACTTTTGCCCTCAAATTTAACTAACGCTACAATTTAATAAGTCAAAATGAAGAAAATTATCTGGGGCATAGCCCTTTTATTCTGTACATCGCTGACTGCAAATGCGCAGAACGGCTGTAAGAATTCTGCACAGAAAAGCTGCTGTAAGAGAGGTTATTACACACAGTATTACGGCGATAAGCCCGAACTCATAAAAGAGGCTATAGCTTGGACAGAGAGCGGTATCTGGCGCAATGGTTTCGACAAGGCGAAGCCACATTCCAGCGTAAACCTCGTAGATTTCTATCTGCAGTATCAGAAGAATCCGCAACAATGGCAGGCGCTCTTCGATTATCTTGCCAAGACCGATCTGCTGAGCATTCCGAAGGGAAAGCACAAGATTCCGGGTTCCGACCTCGTGGTAAGTGTAGAGGACAGCAGGAATGAGCCGCTGGAAAAGCGCCGCAGCGAGAGTCATAACAAACACATCGATTTTCAGTTTGTCGTGAAGGGAACAGAGCGTTTTGGCGTCATCGACCATTACACCAGCACCCCCAACTGCAAGTACCGTCCCGACGTAATACATTATGATTACGCCCCTCAGAAGGCCCGTTTCTATGACAGCAATCCTGGCGAATTCTTCATCTTCTTCCCGAGGGATTGGCACATCGCCAAAGTGGCAACAGATGGTGAAGACCAGACCATCCGCGTTATCGTGATCAAGGTAGATTATAAGGACTAAGAATAATTGAAAATAATATGATAGTTTATATAGCTAATCCATTATATGATGCTGCGTTCAAGCGCATCATGGAAGAAGAGCGCATCACCAAGACGTTCTTGTCTGCGATTTTGCAAAGAGAAGTCGTCAGCATCAAGATATGCCAAGATGGATTCCGCAATATCAAAAGCAATAGCATTTCGATATTTAAGATGGGATTTGTTGCCTGCATAAAGAATAACGAGAACAGCAACGAGCTCACAAACATAAGGCTGTATAAAACTTGGGTTGACACGGACGTCTTGGAACCTCGCCAGCATCTGGCATGGCAGCGCTATATAGAAGAGAAAAACTCGGATGGTATTGGAGATGAATCCCTCCCAACGATTTCGGTTTTTCTCCTAGCCCACCGTATAGGAGATTTCGAAACTCCAGTTGCATGCCCTGCCCCCGGCAATATTATTATCCAACTGCCAATAATCAGCAAGACTCAAAACTCGAGTCAAAAGAAGGTATTAAGCATTTTTGACCAAGCAAGAACTTGCAGGGAAGACAAACATCTCTTGAAAGTAGATTATACTCCCTATGATGGAGATACAGATATGGAGTATATGATTAAAATGCTTCTTTCAATGGCATCTGACCAAGATATGCAATACCAGATGAATATCGAAGATGAGTATATCTCCTTACTTGAAAAGAAGGATACCGAAATCCTCCGACTGGATCATTTGATTGAGCAAAGTAAGCTGAAGGAGGAATAGTTACCCAAGACAACACCTGCATATCATCCGCTCCTTGCTATTTTACCCGATGAAGGTTTTCAAATCCACTCTCGGCATAGACATGTCCATCACTACCCTTATAATAGGTACGTTGTGCCAAGACAGAAAGGGCGAAGATATCGGCTATGACCATCAGCACCTGAAGGATAATCTTCAGAAGCACGATGATAACTCCCCAGGCTGCTATCAAAAGTCCGACGAGATAAATAACGGTAAAGATGGTGACTATCAAGCCCTTGCCTGCGCCCGAAGTACGCTGCTGAGCGAGTCACGTCACCGCTTAGCGATCATCTGCTACAAAAGTATAAAGAATCCCAGAGATGGCAAAGTGGCAAATCCCCAAAAGATGATGGGGAAAAATCAAATAACTGCTGCCCCTCAAAAAGTAGACACAGAAAGGTGGAAAACTGATGGAAAATGATTA
>ERZ507012.230-NODE-230-length-17999-cov-6.99994_pt1 | contig 17999 bp, 15 predicted proteins | sample MGYA00512878_ERZ507012 | MGnify/ENA metagenome assembly ERZ507012
CGCTCTTCCGATCTGGCCTTGAGTCGTTCATGACCCAAGGAGCACCTTCATATTCCGTTTTTCCCCAAGCGTTTGGCATGCCTTTCTCACACTTACTGCCAGCCACAAGTTGTTCTATGGGCAGTCCTCCTGCCATTATCGTGAGCTTGTATTTGTTATACGGGCGTGGCAAAGCCTTCGCCAGACGCTTATAATAGAACCTAACAGACGAAGCCGTGAAGTCCTGCGCCGCGAACGACGGACTGAGTTGCACGTTGAGCGTACGCCTCCTGTCATCCAGATTGTACAACACAAGGTATGGCTGTGAAGGGAATATCACCTTCTTTGCCCTGTTCTGCAGGACATAGGTTTTCAGGATATTTCCAAGATTATCCCTTGCTTGGGTATTTCGATTTGCTGCACATACCGACGTCGCCAAAGACGACGACGCCAGAAATAGGGCAACAAGAATATTTCTAACCATCAGAATTTCTTTTCGCTAAATCTCTCCTACCGAGAAAAGTTCGGGTCTCTTACCCTTAAAGTCTTTAAAGTAAGTCTTTATTATCTTCATATCCTCCTCCACGTTTCCTGAAGGAACTATCATCTTGGTGCACACTATCTTACGTTCCTTAAAGTCCACACCATACAGCAGAATGGGCAATTCCGCTTTCAAGGCGATAAAGTAGAATCCCTTCTTCCATTCCGGATTAAGCGAACGGGTTCCCTCTGGAGTGACACAAAGCCTGAAGCCAGGCTCCTTTCGAGCCGTCTCAGCCAAAGCATCCGTCATACTGGTGTGCTTGCCGCGATTGACGGGGATACCACCTAAATGACGAAACAGCGTGCCAAGCGGCCAGAAAAACCATTCCTTCTTCATAAGGAAATTTATCTTCATGTCCTCGGCACGCGAAAAAAGAAGTCCGATAATAAAGTCCCAGTTGCTGGTATGAGGAGCAAGGCATATTATATACTTAGCGGGGTGTTCCACCTTAATATCCGTGGTCCACCCCATCTTTTTATATAGCAACGCCCTGCAAAAGCGTTTTAATAAAGTCATTTGTTTTTCGAAATATATGTGTTTTTACATCCTTACGTTTCGTCCGAAACTGTTCGGTCTATCTTAACCGAGGCTCACCACCTGATCTACAATTTCAGACACCTGCTTGTTGAAGGATGTGGTAAGGTTCTTGAAGAAAACCTTCGGCTTCATGCCTGGCTCCACATGCGACACTCTGCGCACATAATCATTATGAATCACCAGAATTGAGGCGAGAAGAGCCTTCACGTCCTCATCAGATACCTTATCACTATACATAGATGCAGCAACCACCTCCGAAAACAGCTCGCTGCATACATAGTTCACATTTCGTTTTAAATCTCTTTTGTTTGACATAATAATTATCAAAATATGATTAAACTATAAAATTTACATGCCAAAGATAGAAAAAAAAATAATACGTAACAAGCAAACCAAATAAAAAATAAATAAAAATGACGATTTACGCACAATTTTTTCATTATCTCAAGGAAAAGCAGTAATTTTGCAGTGCAGAAAAAGCACCCATAACAAATGGGGAACAGTAGAAAGAGTTTTCACGAAACTATACACACATTTTAATATAAGAAACACATGAAAATTAGTGCATTGCAGATTGCAAGAGCTGCTTATCAGCCGAAGCTTCCTAAGGCCCTCCAGGGTCCGGTAAAGGCTGTTGAAGGTGCAGCCACTGAGTCAGTAGGTAACCAGGATGACATCAAGGCTTTGTTCCCCAATACATACGGAATGCCCGTCATCACTTTTGAGGCTGGTGAAGCTAAGGAGCTTCCCGCATTTAACGTAGGCGTTATTCTTTCAGGCGGTCAGGCTCCTGGTGGCCACAACGTAATCTCTGGTTTGTTCGACGGCATCAAGTCGCTCAATCCTGAGAACAAACTCTACGGCTTTATCCTCGGTCCTGGCGGTCTCGTTGACCACAACTACATAGAGATCACACCGGAGCTCATGGACCAGTATCGCAATACCGGTGGTTTCGACATCATCGGCTCTGGACGTACTAAGCTCGAGAAGGAAGAGCAGTTCGAGAAGGGTATTGAGATTCTCCGCGAACTCGGCATCAAGGCTCTCGTTATCATCGGTGGCGACGACTCTAACACAAATGCTTGTGTACTCGCTGAGTACTACGCAGCCAAGAAGTACGGCGTACAGGTAATCGGCTGCCCGAAGACCATCGACGGCGACCTCAAAAACGACCAGATCGAGACTTCTTTCGGTTTCGATACAGCCTGCAAGACATACGCTGAACTCATTGGTAACATCCAGCGCGACTGCAACTCTGCACGTAAGTACTGGCACTTCATCAAGCTCATGGGTCGTTCAGCTTCGCACATCGCCCTTGAGTGCGCTCTCCAGACACAGCCAAATATCTGCCTTATTTCTGAGGAAATCGAGGCTAAGGAGATGTCTCTCGACGACGTAGTTACATACATCGCTAAGGTCGTAGCAGCACGTGCCGAGGACGGCAACAACTTCGGTACTGTCCTTATTCCTGAGGGTCTTATCGAGTTCATCCCCGCAATCAAGAAGCTCATCGCTGAGCTCAACGAGATTCTTACCGATCCTACTACCGGCGAGGGCCGCGAGTTCGCAAACGCCGAGGAGCAGATCAACTACGTTAAGAACACTATCTCTAAGACGAACTATGACATTCTCGATTCACTCCCTGAGGAAGTGGCTCGTCAGCTCTGCCTCGACCGCGACCCGCACGGCAACGTTCAGGTTTCGCTCATCGAGACCGAGAAGCTCCTCTCTGACATGGTAGCTGCCAAGCTCAACAAGTGGAAGGACCAGGGCAAGTACAACGGTTCATTCTCTGCTCAGCACCACTTCTTCGGCTACGAAGGACGTTGCGCAGCTCCGTCTAACTATGACGCTGACTACTGCTACTCACTCGGCTACAACGCTTCACGCCTCATCAGCAACGACAAGACTGGCTACATGTCAGTGATCAAGAACACTACAGCACCTGCAGCGGAATGGATCGCAGGTGGTGTGCCTATCACTATGATGATGAACATCGAGCGTCGTAACGGTGCTAACAAGCCCGTTATCCGCAAGGCTCTCGTAGAGCTTGACGGCGCTCCCTTCAAGTTCTTCGCTGCTCACCGTGAGGAATGGGCAAAGAACGACTGCTATGTTTATCCCGGTCCTGTACAGTACTGGGGTCCGACAGAGGTTTGCGACCAGCCCACAAAGACTTTGAAGCTTGAGCAGGGCAAGTAATTCTTACCGCTAAAGCTTAAAAATACGGAAAGAGCAGAATGGCATAACAGCCGTTCTGCTCTTTTTGTTTATTTTTTTGTAACTTTGCACTTATGAACCAACAGAAGCACACACGTAAGCCGTCCGTCAGAAGACGTACGTCCTCAAGATCAGCAAAGGGACGCAACTCGTTTCTGACAGCAACCTTTGCCAGCCATCCGCGCACAGCATGGTGGCTGGGAGGCATTGCCGTCATGTGCCTCTACATCTGGCTTTTCTATTCGTTCTTCGTCAGCCCCACTGGATTCAGATGGCGTGCCCTGTTCGGTGACGTCAACTACCCCGCCGGATACGAAATCCATGGCATAGACATCTCGCATTATCAAGGCGACATCGATTGGGACCGACTTCGTGGCGGCATGATAGAAGGATGCCCGCTACGCTTCATCATGATAAAGTCTACGGAAGGATCGTCACGCATGGACAGCAAGTTCCGCGACAACTTCAGACAAGCACGCGAGTATGGATACATACGCGGAGCCTACCATTTTTGGAGCAACAAGTCATCTGCACGCGACCAGGCATACTTCTTCCTCAACAACGTACACCTTGAAGAAGGTGACCTGCCTCCAGTTCTCGACATCGAACACATGCCCAAAGACCGTTCCGTGGAAGACTTCCAACGCGACGTTCTCACATGGCTCCACATTGTTGAGGACCGTTATCACGTCAAACCCATCATCTACACATATTATAAATTTAAGGAGCGTTATCTCAACGCCCCCGTCTTTGACGACTATCCTTACTGGATAGCCCATTACTATGTAGATAAGGTGGAATACAAAGGACCGTGGAAATTCTGGCAACACACCGACGTGGGACGTCTTCCCGGCATCAAGGGCTATGTAGACTTCAATATTTACAACGGATCATTCTACGATATGCGAAAACTCACTATCGGCAATCAGGACCGCGTCTGGTAATCCAACGAAGTTTCCTAAGCTATGCCGAACATCACGCATGCCCAGTCTTCGTCCGTCACTACGTCCACAAGACGTAGTCCGCAACGAGCAGCCGCCTCCTCTATCATCGGCACGTCTGCCTCGTAAAAGCCACTAAGTATCAGCTTGGCGTCGTCCGCCATACACTTCCTGAATGCCGCCATATCGTTAATGAGGATATTGCGGTTAATATTGGCTATGACCACATCGTACTTGTCGTCCACGGCGGCTAATACCGACGCATCACCGAGCGCCACGCGCATATTGCCCACCCCGTTCAGCGTAGCGTTATGTTCCGCATTGTCCGCACTCCATTCGTCTATGTCATATCCGAACACCTCTTTAGCACCAAGTCTTGATGCCACAATACCAAGGATACCAGTGCCGCAGCCACAGTCAAGCACCTTCTTGCCTTTCAAGTCCATGCCAAGCAGACGACGCAGAATCATACGTGTGGTCTGATGAGTTCCTGTTCCGAATGCGTTACGTGCCTCTATAAAGATACGCATCACGCCGTCATCTCCAGCAAACATCTCACGATCCGTATGCTTGGCATCATAAATCACCAGATGGTCGGAAACGCCGATTGGTTCAAAGCCCTCATCTTCCCAACCTTGGTTCCAGTCCTGGTCAGGCACCTCCTCCACATCATACCTAACCCCAACTCCTTCAGGCATATATTCAGCAATGGCAGCATCAAGAGCAGCCTTGTCATAAAGCGGGCGCTGCACATATCCTGCCACACCATCATCACTATCCTCAAACGCCTCAAAGCCAGCCTCACAAGCAGCAGCTGAAAGCAGTTCACGTGCTGCCTGAAGGAAATCCCCCTCACAGTCTATACTAAAGTTTACCACGTAATATTTCATAATTCTATTGGTATTGTTTTCTTTATATTGATTCTCATTACAAAATTAACCAAAAAAAGCCAATCCTAAAGAACAACCCATCAAAAAAACTAAAGTATTTTAATAAAAAATTTGCCAAATCAAAAAAATTATGTACCTTTGCACTCGCTTTTGGTTCCGTAGCTCAGTTGGATTAGAGCAACAGCCTTCTAAGCTGTGGGTCTTGGGTTCGAACCCCAACGGAATCACTTTGTGACCCCATGCGAGTCACATCGGAACAAAACAACCTCAAAGAGGATTCTACTTCGGTAGTATCCTCTTTGTTGCTTATATACAGTTAGTTACGAGCGAGTAACTTGAAATTCTACTCCGATAGAGTATGTTGTAGGTTATATTTGCAAAAATATATCTTCAACTGATATAAGTAGTGGAGAAAAGTCGCCAAAATAGAGCATTTTACACTCTCTTATACATCAGAAAATATTGATTTCTTCTTAACTGAATAAGGAATATGTCTATTCCTATATTTATCTCGTAGTTCTTTATTCATACCTTTATTTGCGAGGTCGTCTGTATAATTGAACTTGTATGCTTTGTATTTTTCATCATTATCCTTGACGATAGTTCCATCTGAAGCTATGTGATAATGGTAAGTATGAAAATAATTGTCAATATTAGTTTCTCTTGTTTTATTATTAATCCAATAGCAATATTCAAATGTAGTTAAATATAGGTCGTTTGATCTGTTATATATCCATTTGCACATTGGCACAGTGTCTTTTGGCACATTACGGGTGCCATAATAATTGAAAGGTACAAATACAGGTAATGAATCATTTATGCCTAAGTATAGGGCATCTTTTATTTCTCCATCTTTGCCGAAAGTAACAAGACATGACTCGTTTTGCTTATATTCAAAACCAACAGAGGTGACATTAAACACACATACAAGGATTCGGTTGTATGGCATAGTGGCACAAGCCAGACGCAATTGAACATCATCGGCCTCTTCATGTTTTCCTATGAAGCTTAGGACATTATCAGTTATTGTAGTATCAATAACGACGCCACTATCCTTAAGCATTTGACATAATGTATCAAAGGTAATGTGGTCCTGTACGGCTTGGTACAAAGAGTCGAATTTTGCGTAGTAGGGAGAACACAAACATGATGACATCAACAATACTGTACAGAAAAAGTTGAATCCTATTATTAATTTTTTCATAACGTATCATCTTAATATCAAATTGTCTGGTATGGAACAGCATAATCGACACTCTGTTATAGAATGCGATTATGCTGATTCTTATTTGTCTGAGAACGGACAAATGTTAGATGTCGGTGTCTTCAGTTTCTCTACCGAAGATTGTCGGCTTTGGAGGTGCAAAAGCGCCACCTGCATCCTCATATTCAATGTCCGAACTGCTACTTGGCTTATTGATGTTGCCGTCATAATTAACACCGGGGGATGAGCATAACACCATAGGGACATCCTCCAAATCATAAACCTCTATCTCAGGCTTAACGTATTGTTTTTTCATTATTTACTTGTTTTTAAGTTGTTGTTTCTTATTCACGTTTACTTTGCCTTCTTCATCAGTCCGTCTATCTCCTCAAATTCCTTACCCATGTTGAGGTTCAGATAGATGGTATAGAGCGGCATTGCCCACTTTGACTGTGCTTCTGGGGCGAGCTTACGGTATCGCTCCATATAGGGCAGCGCTTTTCTATAGAGTTGCTGCATCTGACGCCGCTGCGTGCGATTGGTGAGTTTCTGATTGTCGAGCGCCACAGCCTGATTATAGTAAGCCAGAGCTGCGTTGAGGTAAGGGTCTGCCTTGGTGGAATCAGCAGCGATGAGGGCATCACTCAGCACAAGACACTCATCGTTATGTCCCTGTAAGAGCAAAACCGAACTCTTGGCAAAGCGTGCCACGAAAGAGAGCGAATCGGCTTTCAGGGCGCGGTCGCAGAGCGAGAGTGCGCGGCAGGTGTCGGCACTGCGGAAGTAATAGTCGAAGAGATGGCTGAAGAAATAGTCTGACTTCGGATAGGCATCGAATCCTTTGTGGAGGACGGCAAGACAAGCTGTCGTGTCTGCCTGCTGACGGTAAGCATCCGCCATATAGCGGCAGACGATGTCGAGCCGCGCTGTGTCAGCCTGCGCCAGATCCGCATGAGCAAGAGTCTTCTCTGGCGACGACGCACGGTGTCCGCAGAAAACAGCATTGAATGCCACCTTCGGCATTATCGGATCTTTCTGTGCAAGGTTGTAGGAAGAGAAGAGAGGCTGGCGGGCACAGTCGATGTAAGCGTCAAAAAAAGTCCACGCCTTGAGATAATTCCCCTTTGCCATAAAGAACAGTCCGCCCGTCTGAAGATTTCGACGGTAGGTATTGAGCCACGACGCATGCTTACGACGATACTTCAGCTCCACACGACCCTTACGGTCCGGACGTGCGTCCACAGAATCGAGACCTTCCAAGACCCCGAACAGACGATAAGTGACGTCGAAGAGACTCGCTGTATCGGTGGTCTGCTTCAGATACATCTGCTCATTGAGAGCTTCGTACTGCTTGCGTACGGCATCGAAGAGCACCAACCAGATCTTATCGTTATTTCTATTGGCAGAGTCGGCAAGAAGATGGCGCATGGAAGCCTCAGCCTCAGCAAGCTTCTTCCCTGCCTTTACATTGTCCTTCGCTTGAGCTACCTCCTTGCGCTGTGCAGCAGCAGGGACGGCAGAGGAAAGAGAGAGGATAAGGAGGAAGAAGAGAGCAAATAGTTTACGTATCATAATGGCAAACATATAAGATTAGGGATTATCGTAAATAAAATTAAAAAGAACGAGAGTGTGCCAAACACCTTATGTATTGACACACCCTCGTAAAGATTTTGCATAATTATGGTGCGGTCATGTCACACACATACCGCCACACACATCTTACTGTGCAAGCTCCTTAGTACGGGCGTCGTTCTCGCCGTAGAGATTGTAGTAAGTGTTGTAGAGGAGGTAACGCCAGTTGGCACGCTCCTGGTTGGGATCGAGCTGGCGAGCCTTCTCAAGGTAGCCCTGAGTTTCTTCGAGAAGCGGCTTCTGCTGCTCGAAAGTAGCAAGACCGGCAGCCTTGTTGTTGATGCTGAAGCCTAACCATGTGAGCACGAGGGCGTCCTCCTTGATAGAGTTGGCCTTCTTGAAGTCAGCGATGGCCTCATCCCACTTGCTCTCGTTCATCTCAGACTGGCCCTTTACGGCGAGAGCCATGAAGTCATTGGGGTTCTTTGCGAGGCGCTTGTTGAGAAGATCAGCCTGCTTGTCCTTCATGCCGAGGGTGCCATAAAGTGTAGCGAGGTTTGTAAAGATGGTCTCGTTCTCAGAGTCGTTTGCATAGAGAGCTTCGAACGACTTGAGACACTTAACTGAGTCCTCACGGGTCTTCATGCTCTCCTGCATAAGCGCCATCTTGATGCTGAGGGCGTCCTTGTAAGAAGCGGTATCCTTAAGCGAAACGTCGATGTACTTGTTGGCAAGGTCCATATTCTTGTTCTGGTAAGCGAGCACACCTGCTACGCGGGCTACCTCACCGAGGTTCTCATCGGGAGCCTTTGTCTTGTCGAAATCAGCGAAGAGAGGTGACACAGCGCTCTCTACGTAAGCTCCGAAGAGGTCGAGTGCTGTCTTCTGGTCTTCCTTCTCGAGAGCGCCCTGACCTACGATTACGAGGTGGATGCGGAGAGGCCAAAGAGCCTCCTGAAGCTTCTTGTGGAACTTGGGAGCCACCTTGCCCTTAGCATTAGGAAGAGCGTCATACTTGTCGCACTGCTCAGCGTCGAGGAGGGCGTTCTTGAGAGCTACTGCCATACCCATGTTGTCGACAGCCTTCTCACCTGCCTGACCCATCTGCTTCATCATCTGGTTCTCCTGGATGATTGAGATCTCGTGGTTAGCCTTGTTGAGCGAGAGTTCTACGAGCTTGTGGTAAGCCTTAGCCTTCTCGTCGTTGCTGAGAGTAGAGAGGCAAGACTGGAGCTGACCCTGAGCCTCAGCATAATCCTTCGACTTGAGGACGCTCTTGAGGTCCTGTGCGAATGCAGACGATGAAGCTATGATCATCGCTGCCATGATAAATAACTTTTTCATAATCGAATAGTTTTGTTACAGTTATTATTGATTGTTATTATCTGTTGTTGACTCGACAATGGTGTCGGGTGACGTTGTCTCTACGTCGTCCAGCTTCTCGTCCTCGCCTACCTTCTCCTCCAGTTCAGAGCTCATCACCTTGCATACGCTGGCGATTACGTCGTTCTTCTTGGCGAGATTGATGAGGCGAACGCCCTGTGTGGCACGTCCCATGACGCGGCAGTCGCGAACGGCAAGACGGATGGCAATGCCGCTCTTGTTGATGATCATGAGGTCGTTCTCATCGGTGACATTCTTGATGGCAACGAGGCGTCCGGTCTTCTCGGTCACGGCGATAGTCTTCACGCCCTTACCACCACGGTTGGTCTTGCGATAGTCCTCCACGCTTGAACGCTTGCCGTAGCCGTTCTCTGAAACCACCATTACGGTTTCGTTCTCGGCGTCGTTTACGATGATCATGCCCACAAGCTGGTCGTCGTCGCCGTCAAGCTGCATACCGCGTACACCCGTTGAGACACGGCCCATGGGTCGAACAGCAGACTCGTCGAAACGTACGGCGCGACCGTTGCGGTTGGCAAGGATAATCTCGTTCTTGCCATTGGTAAGGCGAACGTCCACCACCTCGTCGCCGTCGACGATGTTAATGGCGTTCACACCATTGGTGCGTGGGCGTGAGTAAGCCTCAAGGAGCGTCTTCTTGATGGTGCCGTTCTTTGTGGCGAACACCACGTAGTGTGAATTGACAAACTCCTCGTCGTTGAGTCCGCGGAGGCGGAGAAGAGCGTTGACAGAATCGTCCGGCTCAATATTGAGAAGGTTCTGGATGGCGCGTCCCTTAAAGTTCTTGTCGCCGTCAGGTATCTCGTAGCACTTAAGCCAATAGCAGCGTCCCTTGCGTGTGAAGAACAGCATGGTCTGGTGCATTGTGGCAGGATAGATAAACTCGGTGAAGTCCTGCTCGCGTGTGCGTGCTCCCTTTGATCCTACGCCGCCGCGTGCCTGCTCACGATACTCGCTGAGCGGTGTGCGCTTGATGTAGCCCATGTGGCTGACGGTTATCACAACGGGGTCGTTCGGATAGAAGTCCTCTGCATTAAACTCATGCTCGAAGGGCTTTATCTCTGTGCGGCGCTCGTCGCCATACTTCTCCTTCACCTCAAGCAGCTCGTCCTTCATCACCTTCTTGCAAAGTTCGGGATCGTCAAGGATGGCCTGGAGATGGGCGATGAGACGCTCCAGCTCCTCAAACTCGGCATGGAGCTGGTCCATACGCAGTCCGGTAAGCTGTGAGAGGCGCATGTCTACGATGGCCTTTGACTGTATCTCGTCCAGCTCGAAACGCTTCTCGAGGTTGCGCTGAGCCTCTGAAGGTGTGGCAGAAGCACGGATGATGTGTACCACCTCGTCAATGTTGTCGCAGGCGATGATGAGTCCCTCAAGGATGTGGGCACGCTCCTGTGCCTTCTTAAGGTCGAACTTGGTGCGACGGATGGTCACGTCGTGACGATGCTCCACGAAGTACTTCACACACTCCTTAAGTGTTAGGAGGCGCGGACGTCCGTTGACGAGGGCGATGCAGTTGACGGAGAACGATGACTGCATGGCTGTCATCTTATAGAGCTTGTTGAGGATGACGTTGGCGTTGGCGTCACGCTTTACGTCCACCACGATACGCATTCCCTGACGTCCCGACTCGTCGTTGACGTTGGAGATGCCGGTCACTCTTCCGTCCTTCACGAGGTCGGCAATGCTCGACACGAGGTCAGCCTTATTGACACCGTAAGGAATCTCTGTGATGACAATCTTGTCGTGAGAGTCAGCGCTCTCAATCTCGCTCTTGGCACGCATCATGACGCGTCCACGACCGGTCTCGTAAGCCTGACGCACACCGGTAAGACCGTATATGTAAGCTCCCGTAGGGAAGTCAGGTGCCTTGATGTGCTCCATGAGTCCGTCCAGATCAATGTCAGGATTGTCAATGTAAGCGCAGCATCCGTCAATCACCTCGCTGAGGTTATGCGTAGGAATGTTGGTGGCCATACCGACAGCAATACCGTTACCGCCGTTAACGAGGAGGTTCGGAATCTTTGTAGGCATTACGGTAGGCTCCATGAGCGTGTCATCGAAGTTGGGTGCCATGTCCACGGTGTCCTTCTCAAGGTCGTCCATGATATGTTCTCCCATCTTAGAGAGTCGGCACTCCGTGTATCGCATAGCAGCTGGGGAGTCACCGTCGACGGATCCGAAGTTACCCTGTCCGTCCACAAGCATGTAGCGCATGTTCCAGTCCTGTCCCATGCGTACTAACGCACCATAGACAGAAGAGTCGCCGTGCGGGTGATACTTTCCGAGCACCTCACCAACGACGCGGGCACATTTCTTGTAGGGATTGTTGCTGGTGTTTCCAATGCCGAGCATACCATAGAGTATGCGTCGGTGTACGGGCTTGAATCCGTCGCGCACATCGGGCAAGGCACGGGAAACGATCACCGACATACTATAGTCGATGTATGAGCGTTTCATCTCCACCTCAATGTTGACTTTCTTAATTCTGTCTTGATCGATAGTCTGATTTTCGTCCATTTTATATTATTAATTTGTTTCGTTCACGAAGGCATAAATGACTAAAAATCGCCGTAAATGCCTTTTATTTGCCCTACATTCGTTTATAGGGATATGTTTCAAGGTGTAAAATTACAAAATAATTTCCGGTTAGCAATGCTTAGAAAGCTTAAAAAACGTGTTTTATAGACAAATAGACGTATTGCGGGGCAGTTATCGGGAGCCACAATGTTACAATTCTATTAAAAGAACGTTTAATCTTTGTACATTCAGATTATTCGGTTTAACTTTGCACCCGAAAAAATACAAGTAACACATGTTTCATATTTCAGAATTCATCTTCTTAGGCGGCTTCATAGTTTTCATTGCCGCAATACTCGTGCTCGACATGCTTGTCATAGACAAGAAGGCGCACGAAGTGTCAATACGTGAAGCCGGCACTTGGACGGCTGTTTGGATAACTCTCGCCTTGGCTTTCTCCGCCTTCCTTTGGTTTAAGGGCGACATGGTGCACGGAATAAGCAGCTTCGCCGACCTGAAAGCAGTGGCGACGGCGTATGCTCCGCACCTAAAACTCAATCCGTCTGACTTTGAGGCGAGCCTGCAGCAGTACAGACATTACATGACCATAAGCTACATATCGGGCTACCTCATCGAGAAAACGCTGTCCGTGGACAACCTCTTCGTGATGATGATGATATTCACGGCGTTCGGCGTGGGCAAGAACGAGTATCAGCACGTGCTCAACTGGGGCATCCTCGGAGCCATAGTGCTGCGCTTCGTGTTCATATTCTTAGGCGCAGCCATCATCAGCCGCTTCGACTGGGTGTTGCTGGTGTTCGGTGGCGTACTTATATATAGTGGTGTAAAGATGTTCCTCGACCGCAACAAGAAGGAGGAGATGGACGTGCAGAAGAACCCTATAGTGCGTCTGCTCTCGAAGACGGGACGCATACACACACAGTTTGAGGGCGACCGCTTCTTTGTGCGCAAGGCGGGACGCCTGATGTTCACACCGCTCTTCGTAACGGTGCTCGTCATAGAGTTCAGCGACCTTATCTTCGCCTTCGACAGCATTCCTGCCGTATTCTCCGTGTCGCTCGACCCCTACGTGGTGTTCTTCTCCAACATCTTCGCCATACTCGGACTGCGTGCAATGTTCTTCCTCCTGGCTGCCATCGCCGACCGCTTCCGTTATCTGAAGACGGGTGTGTGCGTGTTGCTGCTCTTCATCGGTGCGAAGATGCTCATACATGAGTGGGTGGAGATTGACGCTGTGGCTTCGCTCTGCATCATAATCGGCGTATTGGTAGTGAGCATAGGCGCATCGCTGCTACCGCAACGTAAGCAAATATAACACAAACGATAAGAATCTGTTACAAATAAAAAATTGATTATAGGTAAACGTATCCGCGATGTTAGTATATACACATCGCGGATACGCTTACTTGGGCTTAGTCTTTTCGTTGAATATAGTTTGAGCTAAAAGAGCATTAAATAGCTTCATAATCGAAAAAATTCCTCCCAAAGGAGTGAGTTTCTCAGATTTTATTTGTACTTTTGCCATGTCATTCAGAGTTTTTTCCAAACTTTAATAATATAATGAAAAGACTACAATCATATATACTATTTATATTGTTGCTGTTGGCAACAGTTCTTCCGGCACACGGACATATTTCCAGAAATATGTTCATGATTTCAAACCTCAATACAGGTAATGGACTGTCCAGTCCTCGTGTCTATTCTATTGTTGAGGCAGAGGATGGTGCCATGTGGATAAGTACTAAACGAGGGGTTGACCGATATAATGGCCAATTGGTTTCTAATTACACATTGGCTACAGAAATGCAGTACAGTGATGCAAGTGGCAGAAATATCAAATTGACCCAAGATCATCATCGGCAGATATATGCCTACGACAACAAGGGAAAAGTATATATATATAATAAGGTGAAAGATACGTTCGTCTTGAGATGTAATCTTCTGAATATTCTTGGAGGAAGCATTGTATTGAACGAATTGCTGGTAGATGAAAAGGGCAACTTCTGGTTGGCTATGGATAAAGGTCTTTACTGCTTGTCAGCTTCTGCTGACGGGAAGGAAATCGTTCGCGAGAAAGCTAAAGGTAGATTTATATTAAAAAATACCTATATTAATCATATCCAGTTTGTCGGTCAGAGACTCTTGATAGGAACTTCCAAAGATGTATATTGCTATTCGGCAGCTACACAGAAAATAGCAAAAAAAATAAGCGGTTGCTCTGTGGTTTCTTCTTATCATGATGTAGAGGGGCATCATATTTGGTTGGGAACTTTTCATGAAGGAGTGAAGGTGGTGGATGATAGTACTTGGAAGCCGATCAATTCTATAGCTTTCCATTCTTTACAGAACATTCCGCAGATTCCCGTACGTTCTATTATTTCATTTAATCATCAAACTCTTCTGATGGCTGTAGATGGAGCTGGAATCTATGCTTATGATAAGCTGAATAAACAAACCAAGCTCTTGCTGAATACAGACGGACGTCCTGGTAACGTATTGAAGGGTAATGGTTTATATACTCTGTGCCGCGATCGTTTTGGAGATTTATGGGCAGGCTCTTATTCGGGAGGAGTAGATTTAGCCATTCCTATGGAACATACTCTGGAATATATTACGCACGAGTATCTTAACAATCAATCGCTGATAGATAATTGTGTGAACGATGTGTTCCAAAGTCGCGATGGGAAAATATGGTATGCTACAGATAAAGGAGTAAGTATTTATGATTCGCAGACTCATTTTTGGCATCATGGACTATATAATAAGGTGGCACTTACGATTTGTCAGACTGTTGATGGAAGGATTCTGGTAGGTACTTATGGCAATGGTGTATATCAGGTTAACAGTGATGGAACCAGTATGCCTGCATATTCAGTTCGTAATGGAAAGTTGAAGAGTGACTATGTGTTCAGTATTTTTGCTGATAGCGAAGGCAATCTCTGGATAGGCTGTTTAGATGGTGATATGGCCTGTTTCCCTTCTGGAAAAAATACGTCCAGAGGAGTGGAGAAGGCAGCTTTCTATCTGCCTGTCAACGAGGTACAATGCATTACAGAATCAGAGGATAAACGCAGTATCGCTGTAGGAACTTCGCATGGTTGCTATCTGATAGACAAACAGAATTCTATGCACCCACGCCGTTTTTTTTATCCAGGACAATATCCCGATAAAGACATAAATTTGTTTGTCAACAGTATGGTTTATCAGAATTCCCGTCATGTCTGGATAGGTACGGATGGTGGTGGACTTTATGATTATGATCTGAAGACTAATAAGTTAAGAAACTATACTACCCAGGAATCTTTACCGTCTAATACGGTTTATGGACTTATCAAGGGAAAGAATGGCAAGTTGTGGTTGAGCACTGATAAGGGGTTGGCCTTCATCTATCATGGGAAGGTGGTAAATCTCAACTTCTTCAAGGGTTTGGAACGTGTGTATAATCGTATGTCTGTGGCGTGTACTTCAGATGGCAGGATGCTTTTTGGCAGTAATGATGGCATAGTGGCTTTGGCTCCGATGTTTGCCAAAGGATTGAATTATGCCGCTCCGCTTCGTATCCATCGTGTTGAGGTGGAAGGCGTAGAACGTACCGACCAATGGAATGAATCCATCTTTGAGATGTTACAGGATGGCACCTTGAGCCTTCACCATCATGAGAATACGCTGATTGTTTCTTTCGAGAGCATCAATTATCAATATCAGCATGACATCCAATATCAGTATTATTTGGAAGGATATGATCGTGACTGGAGTAAATTGTCTTCTTATCAGTTAGCACGATTTGTCAATTTACCTTCTGGCAACTATGTCCTTTATGTCAAGGCTGTCTGCAGAAGTAATGGTAGGTAATTGGGTGCAACATCGCTGAAAATTTCTATCGCTCAACCTTGGTGGAACACCTGGTGGGCATGGATTGTCTATCTCTGTATTCTGACAGCCATCTTATATTTTGCATGGCAGTATTATAAAGAACGATTGCAGCGCAAGTATTATGACGAGAAAATCAATTTCTTCGTTAATACCGCCCATAACATACGTACTCCTTTGAGTCTCGTGTTGGCTCCTCTTGTTGATCTGTCTAAAGATTCTCACTTGAGTGAGAAGAGTCGTGCTTTTTTGGATATGGCGCAGCGCAACGGCAATAAGCTGTTGAAGATGGTAACAGAGTTGCTTGACTTCCAAAAGGTAGAGCAGTCTGCCGAACAGGTTCGTCTGCAAGATATAGAATTGCCGATGCTTTTACGTTTGCAGATGGATAAGTTTGCATTGGCAGCTCAGGAGAAGCATATTCAGCTGTTTCTTGAAACGTGTCCGCAGCAACATATTCATTCTGATGTCAAAATGATGGATCTGATATTGGAAAATCTTCTCTCGAATGCTATCAAATATACACCTCAAGGTGGAAAGGTTACGTTGTCGGCTTCTATTGAAGGTAAGATGGCTATGATTCATGTATGTGATACAGGTATAGGTATTCCAAAGGCCGAAATTAAGAGTATCTTCAAGACCTTCTTCAGGGCTTCTAATGCGATAAATTCTCAGGAAATGGGAAGTGGATTAGGACTGATGCTTACACGAAAGCTTGTAGAGAAATTAGGAGGAAAGCTTAGTTTCGTAAGTGAGGAAGGAAAGGGTACTACTTTCTGTGTGAAGTTGCCATTAGGCAATGTAACAGATTCTTCAGTTCGGCTTGTTGAGGAAAAGAAAAAAGTTGCAGATGAATCTTCTTTAGCTGAAGACAAGCATGATGAAACTTGCCCAACAGTGTCTTCTGTGGTTCTGCAGGATGCTGGTGTTTCAAAGGATACACTTCTTTTTGTCGATGACAATGAAGATCTTTGCAAATATATCAGAATGACCTTTGGTGATTCTTATCAAGTAGTTGATGTGAAAAGTGCAGAGGCTGCCTTGAAATATTTGAAAGAGGGCGGTGTGTGTGATATCGTTGTTTCAGATGTCATGATGCCGGGAATGCACGGAGATGAACTCTGTCGCAGCATCAAGGAAAACAAGGAAACATCATGGCTGCCTGTTATCCTGCTGACAGCTAAGGCTGGTCGTGACTTTATGATAGAAGGGCTCGGACTTGGTGCTGATGACTATATCGCCAAGCCATTCGATACTGCTATTCTTGCGAGTAAGGTTGCCAGTATTTTGAAGAATCGTCGCCGGTTGAGTCAGTACTATATGGACAGAAGTCTTGCTCTTGTTAGAGGAGAGACAGCTCCTGAGTCTGCTTCTCCCAAGCAGATTGTGCGCTCTGATTCATACGAAAATGTGGAAGAAGCTGTTCTGAATCCACAAGACCAGGCTTTTGTAGATAAAGCTACCAGTTTGGTGTTGGCTCATCTGAGCGACACTGACTTTAATATCGACCGACTCTGTAGAGAGATGGCGATGAGCAGAACGCTTTTCTATGGTAGGCTGAAGACTCTTACGGGGCAAAGTCCGCAGGATTTTATGCGATTGATACGTCTGGAGCAGGCTGCTATCTTTCTGAAACAGGGGGATAGTGTGCTGGATGTCTCTGTGAAAGCCGGTTTTTTAAATGTGAAGTACTTTAGTACAGTATTTAAAAAGCACTTTGGGGTTTCTCCCAGTAAGTATCTGTAAATCAGCTTTTTAATTTCAAAGAAAAGGTTTCAGTTTAGACGATATGTCTGAATTGAAACCTTTTTTGTTTGTTATCTAACCCGCTTGGGGTTCCTTTTCTCTACCTTTGCAGCCAGAATCTGTTACGCAATCAAACAGTTTTTTTAAAAAACGAAACAATAACAATTTACACATAGAAATGAAAATGAAAAGGAGCTTTTTGACATTTAGTCTCTTTTTATTAGGCTTCTTCACATGTTTATCTTGCGAAGCAAACACGTTGCAGAAGGACTCATCCAAAGGTTCTGATGGCGTATGCGAATCCATGCCTACTGCCCAGCAATGGAATAAAGACATTGTGGGATGGAATCTTGGTAACGAATTTGAGTGTTCTGCTCCTGGACAGGATGGCGAGTCGATGCAGATTGGCAACCCTGATGGTTCCATCCATGCAGAGACAGCTTGGGGCAATCCCGTTGTTACCAAGAAGATGATACAAGCCGTGAAGAAGGCAGGTTTCAATGCCATCCGTATTCCAATCCGTTGGCAGTGCCACATTACCAACGCTC
>ERZ507012.231-NODE-231-length-17943-cov-7.52303_pt1 | contig 17943 bp, 14 predicted proteins | sample MGYA00512878_ERZ507012 | MGnify/ENA metagenome assembly ERZ507012
TCTTTATTAGTTATTTTTTCATCCAAGTAAAATAAATTCCCTGGGAGTATATTCACTCCTCTTTTCTTACATTCTTCGCATAATTCTTTTTCTGTAATATATGTTGGAAGTTTTATCCAAATAAAAAAACCTCCCTTTATCTTTGTTAATATAGTTATCTCATTTATTTCAGACAATAGTTTTATTGCTTCTTTATATTTACCTTTTAATCTTTTTTTTAAGATAAACAAGTGTTGATCCAAATATCCATATATTATTAAATATTCTAAAACTTTTTGTCTAAGTCCAGAAGTATTATGATCTATACAATATTTTACATATAGTGCTCTTTGAGATAATACAGGTGGTAAAACCATCATAGCAAGTCCTAAATCAGGCATCATAACTTTAGAATAAGTTTTTATATAAATAACTCTTTCTCTTCCTATTTTATCAAAAGATTTTAAAGTACTTACTTTTTTTGTATAGTAAAAATCAGAAAAACAATCGTCTTCAATTATATAAAAATCATATTTTTCAGCGAGTTCAACTATTCGTTTTTTTTTCTCTTCTGACCAAGTAATTCCAGTTGGATTATAAAAATTTGGAACTAAATAAATCAAATCTAGCTTCTCTTTTTTTAAAAATTTCTCAAACTTATTTAAATCCCAACCATCGTATTTCAATTCAAAAGTTCTTATATCCATAATTCCTTTCATAAGATTAAAACTATTAGGATAATCTGGAGATGATATTCCTATTATTTTTCTATTTATATCAACAAACATTTTTAAAATTATTACTAATGCTAGTTGTGTTCCAGAAGTTATTATTATATCTTCAAAATTTATAAAAATATCTCTTTTTTCTATTTCATCTGCCAGTATTTTTCTAAGACTTTCTAGTCCCTGTACATCTTGATAACCTAATAATTCAAATTTATATTTTTTTAAAGCTTTTATTGTTAATTCTTCATAAAGTAAATATGGATAATTTTCTATATTTGGACTACCATTAGCTAAATTTATCTCCTGATTATTTTTATTATTACCATGAAAATTTTTCATCAATGGCATTTCCTCTTTATCTATTTTCATTTTTTTATTTCTAGCTATAAAGTATCCTTTTCCCTTCTTAGCATATAAATACCCATCCAACTCTAACTTTTTTAGTACTTTTAATACTGTATTAATATTTAAATTATATTTAATCACAAGTTGTCTAATTGAATAAAACTTTTTTCCTTCTTCTTTTTCATTTAAAATTTCTAATCTAAGGCTCTCATATAATTTTTGTGAGTGATTTAATTTTTCTTTTTTCACCTAATCCTCCAAATTTGATATTTTTTCCTAAACTTATCATAATATAAGAGTAAAAAATATATTTTCTCCTACTCTTTCCACTTTTACTTAACCTCCAAAGTTATAATAATAATATAATTACAGTATTTTCTTTTTATTTCTATATTATAAAACCTTCAATATATCAAAAATAAATTTTATCACTTTAGACAAAATCTTTTTATAATAAACTTAAATTTTAATCTTCAATTAAGCCTAATTATATCTTTAGTTTATTTTTATTATCATATTTATAGTATTTATTTAATATTATTAATATTTTGAAAATTTTATTATTTGTATCCTTATTTTATATTAGTATTTCTAATTTTTTTATTTCTAATAAACTGCCAAACTTTCTATAAGCCAATTTATTTTCTTCCTCAGTAAATTGTATAGTATCTTCTACTACAAGACATTTTATTCCAGCTCTATTAGCTGCTGTAGCTCCTAATACTGAATCTTCAATAACAAAAGCTTCTTTAGGATTTATTTCAAACTTTTCACAGGCTTTTAAAAATATATCTGGTGCTGGCTTCCCATTTTCTACTTCATCTCCAAAAACCAATGTATCAAAATAATCATATACTCCTGTTTCTTTTAATTGTTTTTTAGCACTCTCTCTACTTGTTGAAGTTGCTACTGCACATTTTAATTTCTTTTCTTTTATGTATTCTAAAAGTTCTACAACTCCTTTTTTTAATTTTATTCCTCCTTCATTTTTTATAATATCTAGCTGTATCTCTCTTTTTTCTTTCATTATTTTCTCTGCTAATTCTACTCCAACTCTCTCAGATAATAACCCTTTTGTTCTAGTTGTAGTTCCGCCTTTTATCTCTCTTAAACTTTCTAATGTCAATCCTAAATTATATTTTTTACTCACTTCAAACCAAGCTAAATTAGCAACTCTTTCACTATCTAAAATTACTCCATCCATATCAAATATTATTAATTTTAAATTCATATATCCTCCTAATATTTTTTTATATTATATCATATTTTCCCTGGAAATTATAAAACCCCCCTTAGAAATTTCTAAGAGGGGTCTTTAATTACATATTTTTTAATTATTTTTTAATGTTATAGAATACTTCTAAACCATTGTATTGAGCCATTGATCCTAATTCTTGCTCAATTCTTAATAATTGGTTATATTTAGCCATTCTATCAGTTCTTGAAGTTGATCCAGTTTTGATTTGTCCTGCGTTTGTTGCAACAGCTATATCAGCTATTGTAGCATCTTCAGTTTCTCCAGATCTGTGAGATACAACTGCAGTCATTCCTGCTCTTTTTGCCATTTCGATAGCATCTAAAGTTTCAGTTAATGATCCGATTTGGTTAAGTTTTATTAAGATAGAGTTTCCAGCTTTTAACTCTATTCCTTTTTTAAGTCTTTCAGTGTTAGTTACAAATAAGTCGTCTCCAACGATTTGTACCTTATCTCCGATTTTAGCAGTTAATAATTGCCATCCTGCCCAGTCATCTTCTCCTAATCCATCTTCGATAGATTTGATTGGATATTTTTCAACAAGTTTAGCATACCATTCTACCATTTCTTCAGAAGTTCTTACGACTCCTCCTTCTCTTGTGAAGTGGTATTCGAATTTTCCTGGTGCTACTTCTTTACAGAACTCACTTGATGCAGCATCGATTGCGAAAGTGATATCTTTTCCTGGCTCATATCCAGCAGCTTTTATAGCTTCAACGATAAGGTCTAAAGCTCCTTCAGTTCCATTTATTTTAGCTGGAGCATATCCTCCTTCATTTCCTACGTTAGTAGAATCTCCCATTTTCTTTAATAGTTTTCCTAAGTGGTGGAATACTTCACATCCCATTTGCATAGCTTCTGCAAAAGTTTTTGCTCCAACTGGTTGAATCATAAACTCTTGTACGTCTACTGCAGAGTCAGCGTGAGATCCTCCGTTTAAGATGTTCATCATAGGTAGAGGTAATTCTTTAGCGTTTACTCCTCCTAAGTATTTATATAGAGGCATTCCTAATGCTTCTGCTGCTGCTTTAGCAACTGCTAATGATACTCCTAGTATAGCGTTAGCTCCTAATCTTCCTTTGTTTGGAGTTCCATCTAATTCTATCATAGTTCTGTCTATTGCAACTTGGTCAATAGCATCCATTCCTAAGATAGCTTCTTTGATTTCAGTATTTACGTTATTAACTGCTGTTAATACACCTTTTCCTAAATATCTTGATTTATCTCCATCTCTTAACTCAACAGCTTCGTAAGCTCCTGTTGAAGCTCCAGACGGAACTGCTGCTCTTCCTTTTGCTCCACACTCTAATACTACATCTACTTCTACAGTAGGGTTTCCTCTTGAGTCAAGGATTTCTCTTGCTACTACATCAACTATTCTTGTCATTTAAAAGACCTCCTAAATGTTTTCGTATAATTTGAAATTATATAAATATTATATCATAAATTATTATTTTTGACTATTTTACTTTTATTACTTTTACAGAGTTTGTAGTTCCTACTTCAAATACTTTTTCTCCACAAGTTGCTACTACAACATCACCTGATTGAGCTAATCCTAATTCAACTGATACTTTTTCAGCTAATTCGAAGAAAGAGTCTAATGTTTCTACATTGTTATCATAGTAAGGAACAACTCCTCTAGAAATTACTAATTGGTTAGCTGTTTTCTCATCATTAGTTATAGCAAGTATTGTAGCTGCTGGGAAGTATCTTCTCATATCTCTTGCTGCTCTTCCTGATTGAGTAGCTACTACGATAACTTTTGCTCCTAACTCTTCACTTACATCTGCAGTTCCTCTTGCTACAGCTGAAGTTATTGTTATATCATCTTTATCCATAATTCTTTTTACATTTACTAGTGGATCCATTTTAGCTGCAACTTTAGCCATTACAGTAACAGCTTCTACTGGATATTTACCTTTTGCAGACTCTCCAGAAAGCATTACACAATCTGTTCCATCTAATATAGCGTTTGCAACGTCGTTTACTTCTGCTCTTGTAGGTCTAGGATTTTTAATCATAGAATCTAACATTTGAGTAGCTGTAATAACTACTTTTCCAACTTCGTTACATCTTTTTATCATCATTTTTTGTGCTACTGGTACATCTTCTACTGGAATTTCTACTCCAAGATCTCCTCTAGCTACCATAATACCATCTGATAAAGCTAAGATTTCTTCGAAATTATCTAATCCTTCTTGGTTTTCTATTTTAGAAATAATTCCAATTCTTTGTCCACCATTCTCATCTAAAACTCTTCTTACTGCTCTTACATCATCAGCTTTTCTGATAAATGATGCTGCAACATAATCTATTCCTTGCTCACAACCAAATTTAAGGTCATTAATATCTTTTTCAGCTAATGCTGGTAAGTTAACTGCTACATTTGGTAAGTTAACCCCTTTATTCTCTCCTAATTCTCCACCATTTTGTGCTATACATTTTACTTCATTTCCATTAATTTCAGTAACTGTAAATGCTAATAATCCATCATCTATTAATATAGTATTTCCTACTTTTAAATCTCTTGCAAATCCTTCATAAGTAACTGCAACTTTTGTGTTATTTCCAATAACTGTTTTATCAGTAGTTATTGTGAATTCTTGTCCTGCTACTATTGTAACATCTTTTCCACCTTCAAGTTTTATAGTTCTTATTTCTGGTCCTTTTGTATCTAGTAATAAAGCTGCTCTTATTCCTGTTTCTTTTTGAGCTTGTCTAAAGTTAATTATTCTATTTCCGTGCTCTTCATAATCTCCATGAGAGAAGTTTAATCTCATCATGTTCATTCCTGTTTTTAAAAGAGTTTTTAAACTTTCCACTGATTCAGTTTTAGGTCCAATTGTACAAACAATTTTAGTTTTTTTCAAATTACTCACCTCAAATTATTTTCAATTTTTATTTTTCCTTTTTGTAGTTTACACAGTTTTTTAATAACCCATACCCAATAATTAACCTTATAGTATAAACTTACCTACCCTAGATTTTATACTAATATATACCTTTTATCAAGAAAATATACGTCCATTTTTTAATCTTTTTATGAACAGTTTTTGACTTAGTCATCTATTTTTTTGTTACTATTTAATACATTTTTCCTCTATCTGTCTATTAGAGAGTTCTGCTTGTTTATTTATTTATATATATTTTGTTTATTTTTCTTTATTCAAAGATTTACTTTGTAAAAAAAGGTTACTGTTATTAAATTCACAGTAACCTTTTTATCTAATTTTTTACTAAAGCCCTTTTTAAAAACTCTCTTGTTCTCTCTTTTTTAGGATTATTAAAAATTTCTTCTGGTGTTCCCTCTTCTTCTATATACCCATTATTCATAAATACAACTCTATCAGAAACCTCTTTAGCAAATCCCATTTCATGTGTTACAACCAACATAGTAAGCCCACTATCAGCCAATTCTTTCATTACTTTTAATACTTCTCCTACCATCTCTGGATCAAGAGCTGATGTAGGTTCATCAAATAATATTGCATCTGGTTCCATAGAAAGAGCCCTAGCTATTGCTACTCTCTGCTTTTGTCCTCCTGAAAGCTGTTTAGGTTTTGCATTGATATAATTACTCATTCCTACTACTTGTAGATATTTCATAGCAATTTTTTCAGCCTCTTCTCTACTTCTTCCCAATACTTTCATTTGACCTACAACACAATTACTAAGCACATTATGATTATTAAAAAGATTAAACTGTTGGAATACCATTCCTAACTTTGTTCTATATTGGCAAATATCATGATTATCATCTAAAATATTTTCTCCATTATAGATAATCTGTCCACCACTTGGTTTCTCTAAAAGATTTATACATCTTAATAAAGTTGATTTCCCTGATCCAGATGAACCTATGATACAAACAACTTCTCCTTTTTTTACTGAAAAATCTATATCTTTAAGAACCTTATGCTCACCAAAGGCTTTACTCAAATGTTTTATCTCTATTATATTTTCACTCATTTTTTCCTCCCTTTAGTTTGCTTCTTTTTTTAATTTTTCTTCTGGTCTTTCAACTTGCATTTGATTTCCAGCCATTATCATATAGTTGTCTGGTCCATCTAATTTTACTTCTATATATCTTAATATTCTTGTTATTGTAAATGTCATTACAAAATATAATATACAAGTTATAAAGAATGTTTCAAAATATCTAAAGTTATTTCCTGCAACTGTTTTTGTTTGAAAGAATAACTCTGATACAGAAATAACATTTAGAACAGATGTATCTTTAATATTGATTACAAATTCATTTCCTGTTGCTGGTAATATATTTCTAACTACTTGTGGTAAAACAACATTTGTCATAGTTTGAAAATGATTCATCCCAATTGCTTGAGCTGCTTCAAATTGCCCCTTATCAACTGAAATAATTCCTCCTCTTACAATTTCAGACATATATGCACCTGTATTGATTGAAACTATAAATAATGCTGCTGCTATTCTATCAATATCTATTTCAAAAGCAAGTGCTGATCCATAATAAATTACCATTGCTTGAACTATCATTGGTGTTCCTCTGAAAAATTCAATATATGCAGATAATAACCAGTTAACTACTCTTAAAACACCTTTTTTAGCCCCTTTTTCTGGAACAGGAATAGTTCTAATAACTCCTACTATAAGTCCAATAATTGTCCCTAAAATTGTTCCCACTACTGATATCCATAAAGTTACTCCTGCACCACGTAAAAACATTGGCCAGTTGTTCTCTAATATCCTGATTATCCATTCTAAACTCATCTTTATAACTCTCCCTTACTTAACTATTCACTCTATTGTGCTGCTGGTTGATTTTGAATAACTTTATCCATTATCTCTAATCTTTCCTCTTGAGATATTCCTCTTAAAATTTCATTTACTTTATCTTTTAATGGACTATTTTTTGCCAATCCTACTGCTATTGCTGTATCTTCTGGTGAAGTTACAAATCCATCTGTAAACTCTACCATTTTAAAGTTACTATTAGCTGATTGAGCACTTATTGCTTCAGGTCTTTCTGTTACATATCCATCTATTACTCCACTTTCTAATGCTACTCTCATAGCTGGGAAGTTATCCATTGCTGGTTGTTTATTTACATTTGGTATTTGATCTATTACTGTATAATGGAATGTATTTAGTTGCCCTGTGATCTTTGCTCCTGAAAAATCAGCAAGTGTTTTAGCATTTACATAGTCCCCACCATTTTTAACTAACATTACTAAATTTGATTGGTAATAAGTATCTGTAAAATCAATTGTTTCTTTTCTCTCAGCTGTTGGTGACATACCTGCTATTATTGCATCTACTTTACCAGAAACTAAAGCTGGTACCAATCCATCCCATTCTGTTTTTACTACTACTAATTCTTTTCCTAAACCATCAGCTATTCTTTTAGCTATCTCTATGTCATATCCACCTGCATATTCAGATGAACCAGAAATTTTTACTCCACCATTTGCATCTGTTAATTGTGTCCAGTTATATGGTGCATATCCTGCTTCCATTCCTATCTTAAATGTATTTGTTTCTTTACTTTCTTTTGCTCCTCCACATCCTACTAATGCTACTGCTGTTAATGCTGCTAATGCTAATTTTGCTAATCTGTTTCTCATTTTGTCCACTCCTTCTTTAAATTTTAAATATAATTTTTCCCCGACCCCCCTCAAATAAAGAAAGAAGTTTTTATCACTTTTAATAAAAAAAGCACCAACCCAAAATTGGATGGTGCTATCTTAAAAACAAAGTGATTTTAAATATACAAAAAAACATATTTTTTGTACAATGCCCCTCTTACTCCCACTTGAGATAGCACAACTTAATAAACTAGGGAAGTTTATTAAGACAGTCCTATGGCTCTTAACCATAGACCCAGCAAGTAATATTGAGATATATTACAAACTTCGGCAAAAGCTCCTTCTCAATAGTTTCTTCGCTCTCTCTAGCTCCACTAAAGACTGTTAACATTTTGCGCCTCTACCCCACAGAAAGCGTGAGGCAAATATTTAATTGTGTTTTAATAATAATATATTTTTTATACTTTGTCAACCTTTTTTTAATTTTAAACTTTTTTTCAGTTTTTTGAAACTATTTTTCCATTTCTGTTACAAATTTTCTTGTAATTTGTTGTGGTCTAGTAATAGCTCCTCCAACAACTACTGCAAATGCTCCTAATTCTAATGCTCTTTTAGCTTTAGCAGGAGTATCTAAATTTCCTTCTCCTATTACAGGAATAGATACAGCTTTTATTACTTTTTCTAATTCAGTTACTGGATCATTTCCTTTTGTATACTCTGTATAACCTACTAAAGTAGTTCCAACTATATCAAAACCTATTTTCTCAGCAGTTACAGCTTCTTCTACACATGAAATATCAGCCATAAATATTTGATTAGGATATTTAGTTTTTGCTTCTTTCATTAAATCTTCTAAAGTTCTTCCATCTGGTCTTTCTCTTTTAGTTCCATCAATAGCTATTACATCTACTCCCTCCGCTACTAAGGCATCTATCTCTTTCATTGTTGGAGTTATATATACTTGGTTATCTCCATATTGCTCTTTTATAATTCCTATAATTGGAAGATTTACATTTTTCTTTATCTCTTGAATATCTACAACCGTATTTGCTCTAATTCCTGAAGCTCCACCTACAAAAGCTGCATAAGCCATTCTTCCCATAATAAATGAACTATGTAATGGTTCATCTGGAAGTGCTTGACATGAAACTATTAATTTACCTTTTACTTCATTTAGTCTATTCATTGACCTCTCTCCTTAATTTTTATTAAACAATAATTAATCAACTAAAACTTTAAATATTACTTTTCTGACTTTTGCTGGTTTTTCTCCACCTTTTATTAATGCCATATGAGGTTCTCCAGGATAAAGAACTATAAATTTTTTAGAATTTAAATAGAATAAATTTTCTAATTCTCCCTCATATAATTCGTAATCTCCAGCTTCATCATACTCTTTTATTAATTTTACATCAGTATTAGAGATATATCCTATTTTCTCTTCTCCTTCGATAACAACATGAATATCTATATATTTTTTATGGTTTTCTATAAAACCATCTTTTACTTCTTTAGTCATTGGAGAATCTGGTTGATTGAAATAAACGTTGTCACCATCTATAACATTTTTTCCAACTACTCCATTTTTATATTCTCCTGATAGTATATAATCTATTGCTCTATCTAAATTTTTTGATATTCCTTTGTATAACCCTAAATCTTTTATTTCTCCATATATCATAATTTTTTCCTCCTAAATTATTTTTGTTCTCGTGAACATATATATAAAACATACACTTTTTTCTAAGTTTTGTCAATATTTATTTTATTTTTCCTACTTTTTTTAAAAGTAAATATTCTGCACCTAGCATACCTGCATTGTTTCCTAATTCAGCAAATTTTATTTTTAAATTCTTTTTATAATTTTCTCCAACTTTTAAATCTAAACTGTTTAATATTCTATTTAATAGATAGTCTCCTTGTTTTGTAACTCCACCACCAATAACTACTAATGAAGGATTGAAAATATAAACTATTGTACTAAGTCCATCTGTAAAATAATCAATCCATCTATCTACAACTTCTTTTATCTCTTTATCTCCAGATTTTTCAAGTTCAAATATCTCTTTTCCATTTAATTCTTTTCCAGTTTTTTCTTTTACCATTCTAACTAATGCAGTAGCTGAAGCATATCTTTCATAGCAACCTTTTTTACCACAAAGACATTGTTCTCCGTCTTTTTCTATTTGAATATGTCCAAACTCTCCAGCAACACAAGTATCTCCTCTGAAAATATCTCCATTAAGGACAATTCCACCACCAATACCTGTTCCTATAGTTAAACAAACAAATCCCTCTGCTCCTTTTCCAGCTCCTAACCATTTTTCTCCAAGTGCTGCACAGTTAACATCATTTTCTAAAACAGCTGGTAAAGAGTATTTTGTTTCTAGTTTTTCTACTAAATTTGTTCCAATCCATCCAGGAATTATTGGATTTCCACCTATAACTTTTCCTATACTTCCATCTATTTGCCCTGTTCCTGAAACTGCTATTCCTAATATATCTTTAGACATATATTTATCTATAATTTTACACATATTATTAAATAAATTATCTATTCCTTTTCCAGCTTCAGTAGCAAACTCTCCACTTTCTAAAAGTTTTCCATCTTCTTCTAATAAACCATATTTTACAGCAGTTCCTCCAATATCGATTCCTATTACTCTCATTGTTTCCTCCATTACTATATTGATAAAAAGAGTGAATTAATAATTCACTCTTTTATTTTACCACAATTTTTAAATTTTACACTCTTTTTTTACATTATTAAGTTTGGTAAGAAAGTTATAATTCCTGGGAATATTGTTATTACAACTAATGTTATAAATATAGGAATTAAGAAAGGTAATACCCCTTTTGTTACCACACTTACTGGCATTTTTCCAACTTGTGCAACAACAAATAGTGCCATTCCCATAGGTGGAGTTAATATTCCTATCATCATATTCAATGTTGTCATTACTCCAAAGAATACTAAATCTATTCCAAAGTTAGCTGCTACTGGTATCAACATTGGTAATACTAAGAATTGTAAAGCTAGTGCATCTATGAACATTCCTAAGAATAGTAATAATGCATTTATCATTATTAATACTGATAATTTAGAACTTGCAAATGTCATAAAGAATTCTGCTATTCTCATAGCTATCTGCTCTCTTGCTATCATATCACCAAAGAAAGTAACTGTTATTATCATAAGAACTGTTACTCCACTGATTGCCATTGCTTCTACACAATGCTTAAATAGAGATTGGATTGTTAATTCTTTATAAATAAAAGCTCCTAAAACTACTGAATACATAGCTGCTACTACAGCTGCTTCAGTTGGAGTAAATAGTCCTGAGAAAATTCCTCCAATTATTATAAATGGTGTTAATAATGCCCAGAAAGATTTCTTAAAAGCTTCTACTTGCTCTTTAAAAGTAGCCTTTTTAGCTTTTTTATACCCTCTTTTTTTACAAATAAAATAGTTCATTATCATTAGAGCTATTGTTGTTAATACTCCAGGAACAAATCCTGCTAAGAATAGTTTTGCTATAGATTGGTTAGCTATAACTCCATAAACTATCATACTGATACTAGGTGGAACTAATGGTCCTATGATACAAGATGCTGCAGTTATTCCTCCACAAATATCATCATCATATCCCTCATCTCTCATAGCTTTTATCTCTAATTGTCCAAGTCCTCCAGCATCTGCTATTGCTGATCCTGACATTCCTGAGAAAATTAGAGAAGCTGCTACGTTTACATGCCCCATTCCTCCAGTATAGTGTCCTAATAAGGCTTTAGCAAAGTTGAATATTCTTTCTGTTATTCCAGAACCATTCATAAGTATTCCTGTAAGTACGAAGAAAGGTACACTTAATAAACTAAAGCTATTTAAACTATCTATTAATTTTGCTGAAGCAAAGTAAACTATATTCCATCTTCCAGTTGAAAAATAAAATAGTGTTGCTGCCATTAAAGACCAACCAACAGGCACTCCTGCAAATATCATAATAAGCCATATAGCTATTGTTACAAATCCACCCATTGCTCCTAATTTAACATAATTAGATACTCTTAAGAAAGCAAACAATTTAGGATTTACAGCTAAAATAGCAATAATTACAACTAAAGCTATTAAGAAAAATATAGGTTTTATACATACCTTATCATTCTCATAATTCTCTTTATATGCTTGATAAAAACGATATAACATTAATATTGAAATTAATGGTAGTGCTAAATACATCCACCCACTTGATATTTTTAATGATACAAGTTCAAATATCCATTTTTTCTTATATAAGATATTTCCTAAATATCCCATAAATATAATACAAATGAATATTATGATTTGTGATATTGTAAAAACTATCTTTTGCATTCTTGGAGAAAATCTTGAGCATAAGAAGTCTATCAATACATGAGTTTGATTTCTTATCCCCATACTTATTCCAAGCATTCCAACATAAACAAATATCAAGCTTGAAAGTTCTTCACTCCACATTAATGGTCTTCCAAATACTTGTCTTGCAAAAATCTGTGCTATAAGGACTATAAACATCCCCATAAACAGAGTCCCACCTATCCACTCTTCCAACTTATCTATAAATTTCATTTACATTACTCCCTTAATTCTATATAGTTTATCTAACTGAGTTTATCTCTTTTACTCCCTCTTCTCCTAATTTTCCATTTTTCTTAATGTATTCATCATATACAGGTTGCATAGCTGCTTTAAACTCATCAGTATTAGGTTCTGTTATAGTTACTCCATTTGATTTAAAGAAATCTTTTAAACCTGCTTCTTCATCTACGAATAATTTTGTATGATATTCCGCTGCTGCTTCTGCTGCTTCTTTTACTACATTTTGTAAATCTTCTGGTAACATTTCCATAGTAGAATTACTTACTAAATACAATTGGTCATTTATAATATGATTAGTCATTGCTAAATATGGTTGTACTTCATAGAATTTTTGTGCTCTAATAGCTGATAGTGGATTTTCTTGACCATCTACTGAGTTAGTTTGTAATGCTAAGTAAACTTCTGAGAAAGCCATTGGTGTAGGAGATGCCCCCGAATATTTAGCATAGTTTAAGTTAGCTGGTGCTGTAGGAACTCTTAATTTTAATCCTTCCATATCTTTAATAGAGTTGATAGCTTTATTTGAAGAAGTTTGTCTAGTTCCATTATATCCTTGAGATAAAATAGTAATTCCTAGTTCATTATTAATTTTTTCTCTTAAATCTTCTCCAAATTGAGTTTCCCATGTTGCTCTTTGCATATGATTAAAATCTTTCATCATATATGGTAATGTATATACTTCTGCTTCTGGAAAGAAAATAGAGAATCTTCCTAACTCTGCAAATGTAAAATCAAGTGCTCCTCCTGAAAGTTGCTCAATCATACTTCTATCGTCTCCTAATTGTCCATTAGCAAAAATTGCAACTTCAATTTGCCCATTTGATTTCTCCTTCAATTGTTGTGCAAAATACTCTGCTGCTTTGTACTCATTTGAAGATGTTCCAGCAACCATTCCCATTTTTAAATCATACTCTGCTGCAAGTGCTGCTGTTGTCATTACTCCAAATAAAATTCCTAATCCTAATTTTTTTAATCCTTTTTTCATTATTAAAACCTCCCACATTTTATTTTAAAAATTTTAATCTTCTAAATTTTCATAAAAAATTATTCTAGATTTGGATACTTCCCATTTTTCATCAAAAATTTTATTTTTATATAATATATCAAACATATTCTTTCCTGCTGCATACCCTTCTGAAGATATTTCTTCCATAACAGTCATATTAATTATTTTTTTCTTAATAAGATTTTTTATTATTTTTCCAATTCCATTTGTAACAATTTTTTTTCCTTTTAACATTCCTTTAGGTAATTTAACTAAAATATCATGTGCATATCTATTTATATACAATCCATCTATTTCTTCTTTAGTAAACAATTCCTTTATTAATTCCACACTCTTTTCAATTCCATTTCCTTCTAAAGGACCAATCACTTCTACATTAGCATCTTTTATTCTATCTAAAAAACCTTTTAAATACAACTTTGAAGAAACTTTATCATCCCCATTATCTATTATTAAAACTTTTTCATTCTCTCTTAAAAGATTATCCATAAGTCCTGCTACTATTTTCCCTTGCTTTATATGGTCAGGACCTACATGAGGTATATCATTATGTAACCTAATTCCTAGTGATACTATTTTTAGTTTTTCTAAATATGGTTTTATAATTTTATAAACTTTTTCTTTATCCAAAGGAGTTATTATAATTCCATCTAAATCTTTTATTTTTAATAATTTTTCTAACTCTTCTATTTGCTTTTCTGGATCATTAATATCTGTTGTTTTTATTTCTATTTTATAGTTATATGCTTTGTATTCCTTAATAGCTAAATTAATTCCCCTTTTTATTTCACTTGTATAAAACTCATTTTTAGACTCTACTACTAAAGCACAAACTTTTTTTGTTTTTTTTCCTGCTAAAGAACTTCCCACATAGTTTTTTTCATAATTAGTTTCTTTAACTAATTCTAAAATTTTTTTCTTTGTTTCTTCTTTAATTAAAGGACTTCCATTTATTGCTCTTGCCACTGTAGTTCTACTTATCCCTAATTTTTCAGCAATTTCTTTTTGAGTTACCATAAACGTTCTCCTATTTCCTATTTTGTTCACGTGTTCATTTCTTCTAATATTAATATATCTTTTTTTTCTGTATTTGTCAATAATTTTATTTAAAATTTATTTATTTTTTGAACGTTTAAAACTTAAAACATTCATTTTCACCATTTATAAAATGAACATATTATTTTTTATAAAAATACACTTGTTTTTTTCTTTATATAATTTTTATATAATTTTTTTCTTTTTTTATAAAAGTAGCATGATTATTAGTTTTACATACATCAAGTATCTTTTTTCGAACAGTTGTACCGAAAAAAAATCTTGACTTTTTATAGAAAAAATACTATTATAAGTTATTATTAAAAAATGTTCACGAGAACAAAAATTTTAGTTTATATCTTTATAAAATTTTAGGAGGTTTTTTATGAATTGGCATTGGTTTAATTGGGTTGTTATTTTACTTTATTTCATTGGAATGTTTATGGTTGGTATCTATTTTTCTAGAAGAGCTAACTCTACAGAGGATTACTTTAAAGCTGGTGGAAGAGTACCCTCTTGGGTAACTGCATGCAGTATCTATGCAACTGCTCTATCATCTATCTCTTTTATAGCTATACCAGCTTCTGTATTTAGTAAAGGTTGGTTACTTGGAATGGCTCCACTAGGTATTATTCTTATGATTATTTGGGCTGCTGTAGCCTTTGTTCCATTCTTTAGAAGAGTCAATGTTACAACTGCTTATGAATACCTTGGAAAGAGATTTGATAATAAATTTAGAATTATTGGTAGTTTATCTTTTATTCTCTTTCACATAATAAGAATGGCTATTGTCCTATATCTACCTACATTAGCTTTACAACAAGCTCTACCATCACTTAATCCTGTTATTTTAACTGCTGTTGTTGCTATATTCTGTGTAGCTTATACATCTATAGGAGGAATTGAAGCTGTATTGTGGTCAGATGCTATTCAAACTATTGTTTTACTACTTGGAGCTTTTCTAATTATCATAGCTGGTTTTACTGCTGCTCCAGAAGGTATTGGACAAGGATTTAGAGCTCTTTCTGATGCTGGTTTAATCTTAAACTCTGATTTTTTCTCATTTGATCTTGCTAAGACTAGTATTTGGGCTATATTAATAGGTGGATTAGTAAACTCTATCTATCAATATATAGGAAGTCAAGATATTGTTCAAAGATATAATACTACAAAAACTGAAGAGGATGCTAAGAAAAGTTTATTTATGAATATTCCTCTTGCTTGTACAAGTATCTTCATATTTGTTGGAATGGGTTCTGCTCTATTTATATTCTTTAAGTTTAAAGCTCAACTTCCAGCTGATATAAATGGAAATGCTATATTACCATATTTTGTTATAAAATATATTCCTACTGGAGTGTCTGGACTTGTTTTAGCTGCTATATTTGCCGCTGCCCAATCTACAGTTTCATCTAGTTTAAACTCTGTTTCTACTTGTATGACATCTGATATTTTAGAGCAATTAAGACCTGGAATGACAGATCAGCAAAAACTATCTTTTGCTAAAAGTTCTAGCTGGATAGTAGGAATAATAAGTACTATCTTAGCTGTTCATTTCATATATGCTGGACAAGGGGATATGTTCCTATACTTCCAAGCTATCACTGGACTTCTTGGTGGACCTATTGCTGGGGTATTCCTAGTGGGAATTTTCTTCGATAAGGTTAATACAAAGGCTGTTTGGGTTGGATTTATTGTATCAATTATGGTGGCTATTTACTTAGGTAATCCTGCAGGAATCTTATCATCATTAATTCCTGGGTATAAGGCTCCTCAAATATTTGAATTTCTAATCTCTTTGATTATCATTGGTAGTAACGTAATAGTTTCTCTAATTGCTTCACTTTTCACTGGAAAACCTACTTTGGAGCATATTAAGGGATTGACTTATTCAACTATCAAAGATATGCCACCTAGATAGTTCAAAATAGTTTATTGGAGGATTAAAAATGCCATTAAGTGTAGATATGCAATTAAATCAATTAAAAGAATATTACGGAAGTAGTATAGAACCTCTTGATATAAAAGAGTTTTGGAATAAAGCTAAAGAGGAACTCCTATCTTTAAACTTGGATATTAAGATGGTAAAAAACTCCTTTGAGACTCCATATTGTGAGTGTTTTGACTTGTATTTTACTGGAGTTGAAAAAGCTAATATCCATGTTAAGTATTTAAAACCTAAAAAAGTACCTACTGATTCAAAAATACCTGCTATTTTAGAATTTCATGGTTATGGTGGTTCTAGTAAAGATTGGACATACAAATTGCCTTATGTGGCCTGTGGAATAGCTGTATTTTCTATGGAGTGCAGAGGACAGCTAGGTGAATCTACAGATAGCTTTGGTGAGCTTAATAATTTTAGAACTTGTAATTTAACTAGGGGTATTAAAACTCCAGAAAATTTATACTATAAAAAAGTTTTTCTAGATGCTCTACAGTTGAGTTCAATAGTAAAATCTTTTGATTTTATTGACGAGACTAGAATAGGAACTATGGGATATTCTCAAGGGGGAGGAATAGCTCTAGCTGTTGCTGCTCTTGATTCACAAATCAAAAGTGTTTTTGCTGTTTATCCATTCTTGAGTGATTACTACAGATGCTGGAATATGGATACAGGTGCAGCATATGAAGATATTAAAAATTACTTTAGACAAAAAGATCCACAACATCTATACGAAAAAGAGCTTTTTCATAATTTAGGATATATTGATATACAAAATTTAGCTAGTTGGATAAAAGCTGATGTTACAATGACTACTGGACTTATGGATAAAGTTTGTCCACCATCTTCACAATTTGCTTGTTATAACAAAATAACTAGTCCCAAAAGACATCTTATCTTTCCAGAGTATGGACATGAAGACATGTTAGTTGGACTACAAGATGAAAATATTCTCTGGGCATTAAAACTTTAATATCAAATTTTTTAATTTAAATAAAAGTTATAGAGAAATTACCTAGGTATTGTAACTTAAACTCAAGATTTTCAATCCTTATTCTCTATAACTTTTTCTTATTTTTAATAACTTTTTATGTTTTGTCATCAACAAAAAAACTTTTATTTCTATTTTAGTACATAAAACACTTAAAAAACATATTGACTTTTTACAAAAAAAGAATATCATATAGAAAATATTTGTTCACGAGAACATTGTAAAACTACTATAAATTTATTTTTGGGAGGTTACTTATGAATTGGCATTGGTTTAACTGGGTTGTTATTTTAGCTTACTTCATTGGAATGTTTTTAGTCGGAGTTTATTTTTCAAAAAGAAATAACTCTACAGAAGATTACTTCAAAGCTGGTGGAAGAGTTCCAGCATGGGTAACTGCATGTAGTATCTATGCAACTGCTCTATCATCTATCTCTTTTATAGCTATACCAGCTTCTG
>ERZ507012.235-NODE-235-length-17747-cov-13.6306_pt1 | contig 17747 bp, 15 predicted proteins | sample MGYA00512878_ERZ507012 | MGnify/ENA metagenome assembly ERZ507012
TACTTGTTAACCTGTCAACTTGTTAACCCGTTAACCAAAAATTCCGCCAACGGGTACTTATTATGAAGTCAAAGTCAGAATGGTAAGGAACCAAGAAAACTTGACAAACTTACCCATTAACCCGTTTCCCTGTTAGAATTACAAATAAAATGAATAAGCAAACATATTTAGCCAAGTTAGAGCAGAAACTCACACCAGCTGCTGCATATGAGCCAAATGGCAAGCGCGGTGGTGTGTCGGCTACCTTGTTAGTGGTGGCTGCCCAAGTGGTGTCATCACTTTACTCGCCCTTTTACTTGCCCGTGGTAGCCTTTGTGGTACTCTTCTTGTTTAGCTACCTCAACTTGCTGCCCATGCGCACCAAGGTTGTGCTCACACTTATGGTTTACTTTTTTACCATATTATTGCCACACTTGAGCATATACTTGTATCGTAGGTTGAATGGATGGACGCGTCACCAAATGAGTGTACGCGAGCGTCGTTATGTGCCTTATGTGCTGAGCATAGTGAGTTATGGAGTCTTGCTCTATTTATTATTCAGCATACACATGCCCCGCTTTTCCATAGGCGTAATAGTAGGGGCTTTGGTCATACAAATTATTTGTGTGATAGTGAACAGCCGCATCAAAATAAGCACGCACGCTGCCGCTTCAGGAGGCGTGATAGGAGCTTTAATGGCATTTTCATACATTTTTTCGTTCGACCCTACTTGGTGGCTATGCCTGAGCGTGTTGCTATGCGGCATGGTTTGCACAGCTCGCCTTATATTGCGTCAGCACACTTATGCCGAAGTGGGCTGGGGCGTACTTGTGGGGGTGCTGAGCGGTTTTATTAGTATATTATTAGTGTAACACCTATGCATGCACCCTGTGCGTGTATAGCGAAAAAATAAATCACCATATGACACCTATTGTAAGCATCATTATGGGCAGCACAAGCGATTTGCCCGTTATGGAGAAAGCAGCCAAGTTTCTTGAAGAGATGCAAATACCCTTTGAGATGAACGCCTTGTCGGCACACCGTACACCTGGCGAAGTTGAAGCATTTGCACAAGGCGCTCAGCAGCGCGGCTTGCGCGTGATTATTGCAGGAGCTGGCATGGCAGCAGCATTGCCTGGCGTAATTGCAGCCAGCACTACGCTGCCCGTTATTGGTGTGCCCATTAAGGGCATGCTCGATGGACTGGATGCTATGCTCTCAATTATTCAAATGCCTCCTGGCATACCTGTGGCCACAGTAGGCGTTAATGGCGCACAGAATGCGGCTATATTAGCTGTTGAAATGCTGGCCCTTAGCGACGAGGCACTTGCTCAACGACTGGCAGCCTATAAGGAAGGGCTGAAGCAGAAAATAGTGAAGGCAAATGCTGACCTTAAGGAGGTGAAATATCAGTATAAAACTAACTAAAACTTGCTCACCGCGCTCGCAAGGAGGGGTAAAAAACTCCCTTGCGAGCGTCTATTAGTACATAAGCATGAGTCTATTCAATTATGAGCCTCGCCAAAGTCATGAGGTGGTTGTAGGCAATCGGCCTTTGGGGGGCAACCAACCCCTACGCATACAGAGCATGACCACCACAGCTACCACCGATACTGAAGGCTGTGTAAAGCAATGTATAGCTATATTCGACGCGGGCGCCGACTATGTGCGACTCACCACACAAGGCACACGCGAGGCCGAAAACTTACGAAACATTAAGGCTGAACTCTTAAAGCGAGGCTATGACCGCCCCTTGGTGGCCGATGTACACTTTAATCCTGCTGTGGCCGATGTTGCCGCTACTATTGTTGAGAAGGTACGTATTAACCCAGGCAACTATGTTGACCCAGCCCGTCAGTTTAAGCATTTAGAATATACTGACGAGGAATATGCGGCCGAACTTGAGCGCTTGGAGAAACGTTTCACCCATTTGCTCAACATCTGCAAAGAACATCACACCGCCTTGCGCATTGGCGTAAATCATGGTTCATTGTCCGACCGCATTATGTGTCGTTATGGCGACACACCAGCGGGCATTGTTGAAAGCTGCATGGAGTTTTTGCGTGTGTGCGTAAAAGAGAACTTTAAAGATGTAGTAGTATCTATCAAAGCCTCTAACACACAAGTCATGGTGCGCTCAGTACGTTTGCTTTGTGAGGTAATGCGTATGGAGCACATGGACTTTCCCTTACACTTAGGTGTGACCGAAGCGGGCGAGGGCGAGGATGGACGCATAAAGAGCGCAGTGGGTATAGGTGCCTTACTGGCCGATGGCATAGGTGACACCTTGCGCGTGAGCTTAAGTGAGGCTCCTGAGGTTGAGGTGCCTGTGGCTTACAAGTTGGCCTCGTATGTGGTGCAGCGTGCTGGCCACCCCGAGGTGCCTGCCAAGGCTGCTCCACAATTTAACTATGTTAATCCTACGCGCCGTCGCACAGTAGCTGTGGCCAACATAGGTGGCGACAATGCCCCCGTGGTAATATCAGCTCGTATTGATGGTTCTGTAACAGAGCCAACGCCTGAAGGACAGCCCCAACCCGACTATATTTATGTAGGGCAGAATTTACCAGGCAGCAGCAAACGTTTTGCTGGTGTAGGTTACATAGTTGATGCTCCAGTTTGGCAAGGAGAAGAGGGTACTTACCCCGTGTTTACTAAGCAGCACTTGATGGCCATGCCAGCATGTCCTGCTCAGTTGAAGTTCTTGTTTCTCACCTATCTTGATCTTGATGAAGAGGTAAAAGCCTTGTTGCGCACGGTACCAGGCATTGTTATCATAGCGCAAAGCAATCATCAGAACCGCTTGGGCGAGCAGCGTGCTTTGGTACACGAGTTGTGGTGCGATGACTTGCGCACCCCCGTAGTGTTCTTTGAGCAATATCGCTTGGGAGAGAATGAAAAAGAGGACTTTCAACTCTGTGCAGCTGCTGACTTGGGTGCACTCATGTTCGATGGCTTGACCGATGGCATTATGCTCTTTAACCAAAAGCCCGAAGGAAAGCGCTCGTTACCGATAGCGGTGCAAGATGCTACAGCCTTTGCTATACTGCAAGCAGCTCGTTTGCGTACTACTAAAACAGAGTATATTAGTTGTCCGGGTTGTGGTCGCACACTCTACGACTTGCCAGGCACCATAGCACGCATTAAGGCTGCTACCGCCCACCTTAAGGGACTCAAAATAGGCATTATGGGTTGCATTGTGAATGGTCCAGGCGAAATGGCTGATGCTGACTATGGCTATGTAGGTGCAGCACGTGGCAAGGTGAGTCTTTATCGTGGCAAGGTGTGTGTCGAAAAGAACATTCCTACCGAACAAGCTGTTGACAAACTGCTTGAGTTGATTGAAAACGACCGTAAGGCTGAGGCATAAATTTTGGGTTAACGGGTATTTTGGTTAACAGGTTAACGGGTTAACGGGTTAACAGGTAAGTTTGTTAACGGGTTGACAGGTTGACGGGTTAACGGATTGATGGGTTAACGGGTTGACAGGTTAACGGGTTAACGGGTTAACGGGTTAACAGGTAAGTTTGTTAACGGGTTGACAAGTTGACGGGTTAACGGATTGATGGGTTAACAGGTATTTTGGTTAACGGGTTAACGGGTTAACGGGTTAACAGGTAAGTTTGTTAACGGGTTGACAAGTTGACGGGTTAACGGATTGATGGGTTAACAGGTAAGTTTGTCATATCATTAGCTTCTTACCACTCTGAATTTAACAGAATAAGCAAAGTATAGCATACTTACCCGTTAACCCGTCACCCCGTTAACCTGTTAACCAAAATACCCGTTAACCCGTCAACCCGTTAACCCCGTTAACTAATAAGTTCAAGAGCTAAAGGGAACGTGAGTTTGTGCAAAATGTCATAATTATTGGTATAGTTTTGATGTTACAACTCATTTGCCTTTAGCTCTTGGACTTTTTATTGTTTTTTAATTGGCATAAATGCAATGTGCGTTGAAGTTTTTCGTTATCTTAGCAACGCAATAAATCAAATCTAACCCCGTAATCATTGGTATAATGGAAACGCTCAATAACAAAAACTATTGCATTATTTTGGCAGGCGGCACAGGTCGTCGCCTTTGGCCAACCAGCCAAAAGGAACTGCCGAAACAATTTATTGACTTCTTTGGGTCGGGTCGCACACTGCTACAGCAAACTTTTGACCGTTTTGTACGTATCATTCCCGAGCAACATATATTTATCTCCACATTTAATGACTATGTGCCCTTAGTGCGTGAGCAATTGCCTAATTTGCCCGAGGCAAACATATTGCCCGAACCTGTACAATTGAACACAGCTCCTGCAGCTATATGGGGTACATGGCATGCCGTATTGTCTGACCCTGAGGCTTGTGTAGTAGTTAGTCCTGCCGACCAAATCATACAACACCCCGAACGCTTTGAAAAGCAAATGCTGAAGGGCTTAGACTATGTGGCCTCGCACAATGACTTTTTGGCCATGGGAGTAAAGCCCACGCAGCCTAACACAGCCTATGGATACATACAAATGGGTGATAAGGCTGATGGCGAACAACTATATAAGGTGCAGTCGTTCAGCGAGAAGCCAGAACTGAGTTATGCGCGTATGTTTATGGACAGTGGTGAGTTCTTATGGAACACGGGCATATTTTTATGGAAGGGAGAAACCATGGGACATCACTTGTCAGAGATGGCACACCGCCCCGATGAGCCTGTTGAAAAGGTAGCAAAACAAATGGTGACGGTGGCCGAGGAGATGGCCTACATACGTTCGTGCATACCCGAGGGCTTGCCTCGTAGCATCGACTTGTTAGTGTTAGAGCATTGTGACAATGTAGCGGTGCAAGAGTGTGACTTTGGTTGGGCCGATGTGGGCTGTTGGACAGAGTTGCGTGATGTGTTGCATACCGATGCTGATGGCAATGCCTTAAGTGGTGGTGCTAAGGTTATGCTGCAAGGCACACAAAACTGCGTAATTGCCTTGCCACGACACATGAAGGCTATTATAGCAGGTTTAGATGGTTATGTGGTATCGGAGCAAAATGGCATACTCATGATATGTCCCAACAACGACCCTGATGCCATTCGCCGACTCATTAATGAAGGCATCTTCTTTTGAGCCAGCCCGTTTATAAAGTGAATGAGGGGGTGCGCCAAATTGGCGCACCCCCTCATTGCGAATAAAGTGTGAGTGCTGTGTCAGTACAAAGCAACATGAACGTTCATGACTACTTTGTTAAGGCACGACAAACGCGGTCTTGAAAGTTGCGCCCTGTTGAAGTGTGACGAATGCCTTGGTTCATGATGCTAAAGCAAAGCATATTGCCGTTAGCCGCTTGGCAGTAGCCCGATAATGTGCTAACACCTTCAACCGTACCCGTTTTGGCATGAACGTTACCAGCTGCTTTTGTGCCACGCATGCGCTTGCGCAAGGTGCCATCCTCGCCAGCAATGGGTAAGGCTGGATGCAAATGACGATAGATGTCGTCGTCATTATAAGCAAAGCGCAACATACGACCCAATAGTTCAGGTGTAAGGTAGTTATAGAGCGATAAGCCCGACCCATCGGCTATTTGATAGTGTGAGGGGTCAAGTCCTATGTGCTGTATCAGGTCATTATAATGTGCCACCGCTTGTTTGCGTCCAGCTTTAGAACGGCCACTTTGTGCTGCTAACTGGTAAAACAAGGCTTCGGCCATAGAGTTATTACTCTTTTTGAGCATAGGCAGTAGCACTTGGTCAATGTTGTGTGTGCGTGTGCTGATGAGTGTGGCGTGGTTAGGTGTGGTGTGTTCTTCAGTGGTGCCATCCCACACCAAGCCTTCGTTGTTAAAGATGCGGCGCATGTTATCAACAAAGGTGTCGGCATTGCGATAGAGCAAAGGCGTAAGAGGCACCTCATCATCGTCCCAGCACCAGCCCCATCCCCAACGTTTATCATCCTTAAACCCCAGGTCAAGTCTGATGGGTGAAGCAATGTGCGTTATGCCACGCTGCTTGAGTGCTTGTGCAAAGGCTTTCATATCGTCAGCATCAAACAAGGGGTCATACCCCGCACGAATGTAAATGTGACCTGTGTAAATGCTGTCGCTATCAGTAGGCTCGTCATCAACGTAAAGGCGTGTGCGTAGTTCGTAGTTCACACCCAAGTCGTGCAGAGCAGTAATAGCCGTCATTATTTTTTCGTTTGAGGCAGGTCGCATGCATTGTCGCTCATGATAGGTAAACACCAAAGTGTCGGCAGTGAGGTCATAAACGTAAATACCTACTTGCGTGCGCTCAAATATGTCATTATCTAATAGTTTTTGCAGTCGTGTGGGCAAAGGGTCAATGGCTTCGGTTTCATCGGCAATAGTGTCGGTCACTACCGAGTCTTCAGGCATTATGCTATCGGTGCGAGCTATGTGTGCTTGCGCTGGTAGTAGTAAACATAGAGTAAATAAAAGTGTTGAGATGAAACGTCGTAGCATTCTCTTTATCTTTGTTGATGTTTAGGGGCTTTGCGGCTCTACTTATTAGTTAGTTATACCCGTTGGCGGAATTTTTGGTTAACGGGTTAACAAGTTGACAGGTTAACAAGTAAGTATGCTTTACATTACCTATTGTGTTAAATTCTGAATGGTGAAAAGCTTAATAAGCTGGCAAATTTACTTGTTAACCTGTTAACTTGTTAACCCGTTAACCTGAAATTCCGCCAATGGGTTTAGAATGAGTCAATATGCCTTGGCGCACTCTTTCGCCCATAAACATAGGTTTCATCGGTCACGTAGCCCGCTACGCTCCCTCTTCAACCTCTGTTTCTGAACCTTTTCGTTCAGCCAGATGAGCAAAAGAAAGTTTGCTTTCATTTTGCCATGGCGAGAAAAGGTGCGCGAAAGCGAACGAAATACTGCACCCATTCATATCAACTAATTTTAAACACCTACTTACATTTCCTCGCACACTTTTAGCTAAAGTGTGCGAGGTTTTCTTTATCTTTGCACCATAAATCAATAAATGAATAAGGTAGGCAAACAAAAAATTGCCCCCTTAACACATCACAAACATTATGAGTGAACAACAGAAAAAAATCAAGCAGCTTGTAGAACTCCGCCAAAAGGCCCGTTTGGGTGGCGGCGAAAAGGCTATTGAAAAGCAACACGCCAAAGGCAAAGCTACGGCTCGCGAACGCATCGAACTCTTGCTCGACAAGGGTTCGTTCGAGGAAATGGATATGTTCAAACTTCACCGTTGCCACAACTTTGGCATGGAGAAGAAGCAGTTTTTGGGCGACGGCGTTGTAGCTGGTAGCGGTACTATTAATGGCCGATTGGTTTACGTCTTTGCACAAGACTTTACCGTGAATGGTGGTTCGTTGTCTGAAACCATGGCTCAAAAAATATGCAAGGTGATGGACCAAAGTATGAAGATGGGTGCTCCTTGCATTGGTCTTAACGACTCGGGCGGTGCACGTATTCAAGAGGGCATTAACGCCTTAGCGGGCTTTGGCGAAATCTTCCAACGCAACATTGAAGCCTCGGGTGTAGTACCTCAAATTTCAGGCATCTGTGGTCCTTGTGCTGGTGGTGCTGTTTACTCACCTGCTTTAACAGACTTCGTTGTAATGCTTGAAGGCATTAGCTACATGTTCCTTACAGGTCCGAAAGTTGTAAAGACCGTAACTGGTGAAGATGTTACTCAGGAAGACCTCGGTGGCGCAGCCGTTCACTCTACCAAGAGTGGTGTATGTCACTTTACTGCCAAAACCGAAGAAGAGTTTGCAGGCATTATTCGCAAGTTGCTCTCATACATTCCACAAAACAACATGGAGCGCGCTCCACGCATTGAATGCACCGACCCCATTGACCGTAAGGAGGATTTGCTCAACGAAATTATTCCTGACAACCCCAACATGGCTTACGACATGTACAAGGTGATTGGTGCGGTTGTTGACAATGGTGAGTTCATGGAGGTTCACCGCAACTTTGCACGCAACATCATCATTGGTTTTGCACGTTTCAATGGTCAGAGCGTAGGTGTTGTAGCCAACCAGCCCAGCGTTTATGCAGGTGTGTTAGACTGTAACGCATCGCGCAAGGCTGCACGTTTTGTACGCTTCTGCGACTGCTTCAACATTCCTATCGTATCGTTGGTTGATGTTCCAGGTTTCTTGCCCGGTACAGGTCAGGAGTACAATGCTGTTATTGACCATGGTGCTAAGTTGCTCTACGCTTATGGCGAGGCCACAGTGCCCAAGGTTACAGTTACATTGCGCAAGAGCTATGGTGGTTCACACATCGTGATGGGTTGCAAGCAGCTCAAAGCTGACTTGAACTATGCATGGCCTTCAGCTGAAATTGCTGTTATGGGTGCCTCAGGTGCAGTAGCCATTCTTGATGGCAAAGAGGCTAAAACTAAGGAAGACCCCAAGGCCTTCTTGGCTGAAAAGGAGAAGGAATACAACGACCTCTTCACGAACCCTTACAAGGCTGCCGAGTATGGCTACGTTGACGATGTTATTGAGCCACGCAACACTCGTTTCCGCATTTGCCGCGCATTAGCTCAGCTTGAAAACAAGCGCGAAGTTCGTCCAGCAAAGAAGCACGGTAACATTCCACTCTAAGCTTTTTAACTAATGTGACAAAGGCTTATTACGTAAAAGCCTTGTCACATTAGCACATTGCTACATTAGCACATTAACGCAATGAAAACATTTCAATACAAACTGGGTGAACAAACCATCACCATCCGTCTTGACGAGAAACAAGGCACCATTGCCGACTTTTTAGTTGATGGTTTTCACACAAAACCCACTGATGAAGAAATGCCTGCATTCGCTGCTGCCATCTCGCTCGCACTCATTGAGCACGAAGTTGAGATTGTTCACGACGATGAGCCTGGCATCATCACTGTTCAAAACCATCGCACCAACTGGAACAACCCAGCTGACTTGATGACACAAATTTAAGCATTATCACGCACAATGAAACAATATAAGTATACTATCAATGGTGCCCAGTTCGATGTAACCATCGACAGCATTGTTGGTTCAAAGGCTAAAGTCGAGGTTAACGGCATTCCCTTTGAGGTTGAAATGCAGGGTTCTTCATTGGTTGAAGAGGCTCTGCCCACAGTTACAACTGATGGCGCAGCCCCTGCTGCAACTCCTGCTGCACCAGCTGCAACTGAAAACACCACTGCAGCACCTGCTGCTAAGAGCGGTCCAGGTGCTGGCACTCCTGTTAAGGCTCCTCTGCCTGGTGTTGTTACCAAAATTTTGGTTAACGAAGGCCAAGCTGTAAAGAAGGGTGATACCGTGCTCGTGCTCGAAGCTATGAAAATGGAGAATAACATCACTGCCGAAGCTGACGGCACCGTTAGCGGCATTTGTGTAAGTGCTGGCGATAGCGTAATGGAGGGCACTACGCTCATTACCATTGCCTAAGTTCAACTTACTCAATATATGAAATATCCCATGATGGGGTGATTAACAAGTTTCATTTAGCTACTTGTTAATCACCCCATCATGGGTTTTACTTACCTCATACATCACCACCTACGCAATAATATATATATAACAACAGGCACACCCATAAATGGGGTGATAGCAGCAAGTGGCAACACGCCTCGCTCACCAGGCAGATGTGATAATATTAACGAAAGCACAGCTACCCCTGCCCCCAGCACCCATGTATGTGGCACAAGTTGCCCATGATTAGCCGTACGGCACACCATACGTGCCAAATGGGGAACAGCCAACCCTATAAACGAAATGGGGCCACACAAGGCGGTAGTAGTGGCTGTTAGCAAACCCGTCAACACAAGCAGCCATGTGCGCACACGCTGCACACTGATGCCAAGGTTGGCCGCATAGTCGGTGCCTAACAGCAAAGCATTAAGCGAACGGTTGCACACAAGCACAAGCATTGTGGGCAGCAAAACAAGTACAGCCATAAGGGGTAAGCGCTGTAAGGGAACGCTTGCAAAATCGCCCATACCCCACACTATAAAGCCACGCACACCATCAGCCGAAGCATAAAAACATAACAACGAAATAACAGCCGAAAGCACAAAGTTTAACATCACGCCTACCACTAACAATGCTAAGTTGCCTCGCAAGTAGTGGCTGCACATGGTGAGCAAAGCTATAACGCCACAAGCGCCCACAAAGGCGGCAACTATGGTGAGTGCTACGCCAGCAAGGGCTGTATCGCCCATGGTCCAACTGCCTCCCAACAATAGCAAAGCCAATGCGGCACCTAATGAGGCACCACTATTCACACCTAACAAAGCTGGGTCGGCCAGTGGATTGGCAAATAGTGTTTGCATAACTAAGCCACTCACCGATAGGGCTGCTCCTGCTAACAAAGCCGTTACAAGTTGGGGTAAGCGCGATTCGAGCACAACGAAACGAGCCATTTCATCACCTCCACCCATAAACACTTGCACCACGTCGGCCAATGATAGTGGCACACTGCCCGTTAACAAGGCAAGTACACAAAGCAATGCTAAAAGCGGAATTGTTAGCTTCATTTTAATGGTGTATAATAAGGAGTGTCACAACTTACCTTTGCCGTATGAAATACATTTATCAAGTTGCGTAACAAATAATCAGGATGAAAGGGAACCTCTTCATAAAAAGGCTGACGAAGCGTATTGCAACCATACACATGATGGTGTTGCCAAGGAGCAAACTGAGCATATTGTGCACAGTCACGCTTCATTTGTTCATAACTTAGGTCATTTAACTGGCCATACTTAACGAGCCATATATCGGCCTTATGGGCTCGAGCATAAACGCTCTCCAGGTCGAGTGGTATGCTACCACTTTCTTTACGATCGGCCCATATATACTGTCCTCCAGCATCGGTTATAAATTGGCCCATAGTGCTGGCTCCCCCAGGTTGATACCAGGTGGAACCCATGCGCAAGTCACACATCACGGTGGGATGCTCTCCCCCACTCTGCAAGGCTTGCTGCTTTAGTTGAGTGTAACGTTGAGCCACTTCAGCAAAGAGCGAGTCGGCAGTATGAGCCTTGCCATATAGTCTACCATAAAAACGCATCCACTCGGCACGTCCCAGGGGAGATGTTTCCATATAGTCGGCACATTCTATTAAGGGGATGCCAGCATGCTGCAATGCTCCATGGTCATTTTGATCAAACGAACTTACCAACACGGCATCAGCTTGCACGGCTTTGTAACGTTCTACATCGGGGGTCATAGCAGTGCCCATATCGTTCACCTCGGTATGTGTGGCTAAATATTGCTGAAGGCGTTGGCTCACTATGTAGCTGACATCGGTTATGCCTACCATACGTGCCTCAGCACCTAAGTCGAGGAGCAAGGCTGCATGCACAGACGATGTAACAACCGTTCGCTTTAATGGGGTGCGAATGAGCGTACCTTGTGGCATTTGCTGTGGCAACTGCTGAGTGTCAGGCACAAGCACATAGCTGGCCAAGGTGCTTTCCTTGTGCCACGGATTGCTTACCTGCACCAAAGTAAAACTATCTGTTTGTTCCATGTGTAGCAAACTGGCATACTGCAAAGGCTCAAGGTTGGCCACTGGCTGCGAAGCACATGCTGTTAACAATAATAGGAGCAAAAGATATTGTAATGGACGAATCATATGCATATGGGGTAAGTAGGTGTTCTATTTATTTTTATGTTAGAACTTGCATGTTGTCAGAGTGCAATACAGCCCCAACAACCATTTTACGCGTTGGCGGAATTAGCAAACGGGGTAATAGGGAAATAGGTTAATGGGATAATGGTGTAATGGGTAAGTTTGTCAAGTTTTTTAGCTGCTTACCATTCTGACTATAACGCGTTGGCGGAATTAGTAAACAAGTTGACAAGTTAACGGGTTAACAGGTACGTTTGCCAAGCTTTTTAAGTTTCCTGTCATTCTGCTTTAACATAATAAGTGGCGTAAAGCATACTTACTTGTTAACCTGTCAACTTGTTAACCCGTTAACCTGAAATTCCGCCAACGGGTGACTATAACATAATAAGCGGTGTATAACATACATACCTGTCAACTTGGCAGTGTTGCCTTCTTAAGGCAACATTAACTCTTCACATCAGGACTCGGAGTTAAGACCCTAACCTACATAAATAGAAGGTCTACAGCCGCTACCACTACACACTAAGCAGACGTTCAGGATTATAGCCCCATTCCCTTTTACTCTTTACTTATAAAATTTTGTTGTCATTTGTTGAAAACAAACACAGAACGAGTCAAGTTTTAGGCTATTTGTTAGGTAAGACGGATGACCTATTCTAATGCTTGGCAAGGGAGTATAATACTCCATGCCACATGAGTATAGTACTCAATGGCACTTGAGCATAGTACTCAATGGCACTTGAGTATAGTACTCAATGGCACTTGAGTATAGTACTCAATGACACTTGAATATAATACTGCATTCATAAACCATTAATAACCACTATTAGCCACACACAAGTTACACGGTAATTTCACCCGCAATGCTCTTATTCATCAATCGAATAATTTCATTGTGCGAGTAATCATGTCCCAACAAAAACATCAACTTGGTTATCATGCCCTCAACCGTTGAATCATAACCATTCACCACACCAGCTTGCAACAATTGCAAACCCGTTTCGTAACGACTCATTTCAACCGTACCCTTGTAACATTGGGTTATGTTCACCACTATCACACCTCTATTTACCAATTTGCGAATACTATCAACAAACCATGCCTTTTGCGGTGCATTACCTGCGCCAAAGGTTTTCATCACCACGGCACGCAAGCCTGGCACATTGAGCATGGTGTCAACCACCTCCTTGCGTATACCAGGAAATATGGTTAGTATCATCACATTATTGTCGAGCAAAAAGTGTGGATGAAAGGTGGCATCGGGCTGTGGATGGCGTATTAAGTGTGACTCATACTTAATATGTATGCCCGCATGAGCTAACGAGGGCAAGTTGAAAGAGCGAAAAGCATTAAATCCCTCTGAATTAATTTTAGTGGTGCGGTTACCACGCATCAGTCTGCTCTCAAAGAATATGCACACCTCAGGCACCATAGGGCGCCCCATTTGGTCGCGAGCGGCTGCAATTTCAATGCTTGTCAGCAAGTTTTCTTTTCCATCCGTACGCAACTGACCTATTGGCAACTGCGAACCTGTTATGATGACAGGCTTGCCCAAATTTTCAAGCATAAAGCTCAGAGCCGATGCTGTGTAAGCCATGGTGTCTGTGCCATGCAATAGCACAAAGCCATCATAACTTTCATAATGATCGGCTATAATGTGCGCCATCTTTATCCAATAGCGTGGCTCCATGTCGCTGGAGTCAATAGGTGGATCAAAAGCCAAAGCATCAATGTGATAATTGAACTGCTTAAACTCTGGAACATAATGCTTAAATTGCTCAAAGTCAAAATTCTCGAGCGCACCCGTTTCAGGATTTTCAATCATGCCTATAGTACCACCTGTGTATATGATGAGTATGTGGGGGGTTCTTGGATTATCCATGCGTGCAAAATTAGCAAAATATATTGATAAAACAACTGCTCAAGCATAGGTCATGTTTGAACTTTTAGCGATACAAAAACGCGCACTTTTCTACAAAAACAGTACCTTTGCATTATAACAAGCAAAGCCTAATGTGCCTATGCCATACAAAACGTTAGAGCACATCAAGGCATGCATGCTATTTGTAAAGTTTATAAACACGCTAAATCTATACAATTCAACATATGAAACTTTGGGAAAAATCAGTACAAGTTACTGACGAGATAGACAAATTCACCGTAGGACACGATCGCGAACTCGACCTATACTTGGCCCCTTATGATGTGTTGGGGTCAATGGCACACGTTACCATGCTTCATAGCATTGGACTTATTGCCGATAATGAACTGCAGCCTTTGCTCAACGAGTTGAAAAAAATTTACCACATTGCACTGAGTGGCCAATTTGTTATTGAAGACGGCATTGAGGATGTTCACTCACAAGTTGAACTCATGCTGACACGTGCCTTAGGCGACATGGGTAAAAAAATTCACTCTGGACGTTCACGCAACGACCAAGTTCTGGTTGACCTTAAACTCTTTACACGTCAAAAGTTGCGTGAAGTAGCCACTGCCATGCGACAACTATTTGACGAGTTGCAAAAACAGAGCGAACGTTATAAAAACGTGCTTATGCCTGGTTACACTCACCTGCAAGTGGCCATGCCATCCAGCTTCGGACTATGGTTTGGCGCCTATGCCGAGAGTTTAACTGACGACATGCTGTTCATTGAGTCGGCCTATCGCTTAACTAACCGTAACCCATTGGGTTCGGCAGCAGGCTATGGCTCTTCCTTCCCGCTCAACCGGCAAATGACTACCGACCTACTCGGTTTTGACTCTATGAACTACAACGTGGTGTATGCACAAATGGGACGTGGCAAAATGGAACGCAATGTAGCCTTTGCCTTAGCAAGTGTAGCTGGAACGGTAGCTAAGTTGGCCTTTGACGCGTGCATGTTTAACTCACAGAACTTTGGCTTTATCAAACTGCCCGATGAGTGTACAACGGGGTCAAGCATCATGCCACACAAAAAGAACCCTGATGTGTTTGAACTCATACGTGCACGCATGAACCGCTTGCAAGCCTTGCCACAAGAGATGACACTCATTATGAACAATTTGCCCTGTGGCTACTTCCGCGACTTGCAAGAACTGAAAGAAGCCTTTTTACCCGCCTTTGACCGCTTGATTGACTGCTTGCACATGACCACCTACATCATTGAACGCATTCGTGTCAATGAGCACATTCTTGACGACGAGCGTTACAATGCTATATTCTCAGTTGAAGAGGTGAACCGCTTGGCAGCCGAAGGCATGCCCTTCCGCGATGCCTACAAAAAGGTGGGGCTCGACATTGAAGCTGGGCGTTTCACACCTAACAAAAACATCCATCACACGCATGCTGGCAGCATAGGCAACCTATGTAATGATGCCATAAAGAACTTAATGGATGCCACTTGGAAAAAGTTTAACTTTGAACGCGTAGACCAAGCTATTGACAAACTGACTAAATAGCCATTTACACCGCACACTGAGTGCAAAAAAAATATTGTAAATGGCCTTTATCTATCCCTTTTAATAATCAAAAGCAGCTAACCGATATGAAGCGGTTAGCTGCTTTTTTTCATTTTTAGAACAGGAGTATTCCTTTTTAATCAGTTGGGTGATTCGTCCAGTTCATGCTATCCCAACTCTTATCGTTCGAGAATGAGGTGCTGGCATCAACTTCAATATCGTCTTTGATACTGATTTCGGGCGACAAAGCCATCACACGTTCCGTAACTAAAGCGTATAGCTGCGATTCGGGGGCTGAATACACTTTTTTATAGTCGTTGTCATGTTTGCATTATTAGGGTTTAAGTAATTATATAAACTAATTTTAAACACCTACTTACCATTACTAAGTATCCTTTTTTTACCATTTACAATGTACACGCCCTTGGCTTGAGTGGATGAACATTTACGACCATCAATGCCATAAACTATGATAGGCGCGTTTGTTTCATTATCCACCACGTTGCTTACAGCAGTTTGCTTGTCGGCAAAGTTCATGGCTACGGCAGGAAGCGTAGCGTTGCATTGCAAATAAGCCTTGTAACGTGGTAGTGTGCTACCCACCTTGGCACGATAAAAAGCTGTTTGTCCCTGTTGGGTGTTCAACACATAAGCATTGTCGCCTGATGCAATAACGTGGTCGCCCTGAACATTGGCTTGCAAAAGGTTGCCTGTTAGTTCGGCCACAAAGGTTGAAGCGTTAGCTTGTTCCATAACCAACACATCGGTTGCAGAGTTGGTGGTTAACAGAACCCCTTGTTCGGCAGGAATAGCACAGCCTTCGGGCACCGCAGTGAGCTGTGCTTTATTGTCGTCAACTTGCTTAACATACCATGCTTTTGCACCATTGGGTACTACAGCGTTAAAGGGTGCGCTAAAGGAGGCAATGGATGCCACATCTTGCAGTTGATCGGCAGCGTTCATTTTCACTTCCACTTGGGTGGGAGCCGCAGGTGAATTTGACTCAAACACAGGTTCACCATTGGAATCAACTAAAAATCTGCCTTCTATACCCAAGAAGGTCAACTCTGCTGGATGAATGGCTTGAGACCCCCATGAATTATTCTCCTCATCATATATTCCTCGTTCAAAATAGAAGAGGTCTTTATAACGCTTGGGTTCAAGGGCATGTATTTCTTTCTTGGGATTTTTGCGATCATTGGGAACTGAATCTGTCACCCATATTCGCGTGATGGTGTTGGTTTCAGTATCTACTTCAATTGCCCATAAAGTCCAAGCATGGTTATAGTCACGAATTTGCGCAATGTAGTTACCCGTAGTAAAATATCTCAGCAACACATCGGTTAATATTGTTTCGTTTGAATTGATATAACCTCGCGTGAAGATGATTGGATTGTCATAGTCGCCTTCGGGAAGGTAATTCTGATAAAGACCAGTGCGTGTGTAAACGATGGTTGGGTGTGTCTCTTTCAAATACCAATCGAGGGCTTTATACACATAGTCACCCCCCTTATTAAAGTAGGAGTTGCAATCAAATTCCCGATTGATTTCCTCTGGATCCCAGCATTTCCCTGTGTAAATGTACTTTTCCTTTATGCGGTCCTGCCACCATGCTATCATGTTGCTACTAACCGCAGCCCAGCAACCATTCGTAAACTGAAAGGTGTTGTACCAACCAGCCTTTTCGCTGACACCTTTCGCCCAATATTGCACTTTCTTTGCTTTTGCCGAAGAAAATGGAAGCATGATGCCCAACGCGAATGCCAATGCAAATATAATTGATGTCTTCTTCATTTTATCAATATCAAGTTAATGTTCATAATGTCACATCGAAGATTGTGTAAGGGACACACTCTTTGTTGTTTGGCGATTACATACTCCACGCACAGAAGAGCCATAATAGCGTGCATGATTCCAATCGAAATTGAAATATGCTTGAAAAAATTGCAACTGGTAGGCAGAGCCATAGTAAGTAGAGGTGCGGAAAAGCGAACTTGACCAATAATACCCGTGTACACCTTTTTCGTTTATTTGATTGGCATAACGACAACCTGCCGCTGGCAAAAAGAGTGAAGCATCGTTGATTTTGCTCGCTACCACATATCCTGCTACACCTGTTTTTTGGTAGTCATCAGTCCATGTCCAAACACAATGCGCTTGTAATTCAGCCCATTCATCCTTGGTGGGCATACGCCATGCACCACCCCATGTAGTTGACGCAGCATCATCGGTGGCATCAAGCGACAATAATCCATCTGAATTATTATACTTTGTGAGCGAATTATAACTTGTTCCATGAGAGTAGGTAGCCCATCGAAAGTCTGTTTTCAAGGTTGTTTCGCCCCATGCATAATAGTTTCCCAAGTCTTGAGGACGATTGGCACCTATATTGGTTGAAGCCCATTTAACTCCACTGGGCAATCCTAAATCAATCCAAGTATGCCCAGCCTCCTCGCCCGTGGTTTGCGCAACCATAGCACAAAACGTTGCACACATAATCAAACAAGAAATTAACTTTTTCATTTGTTCATAATTTAATTAACGCGAGTTCGGGATAAGAAACGCAGAAAATAAATAGGGTAAACGAGTAAAAAAAGTTCGTTTTACCCTTTGCTAATTCATTGATTATTAGTAACTCTATAGTCAAATCAAATCACTAATGATTAGAAAGGGCAAAAATACTGAATTTTTCTGCATCGCAGACGACTTTTGCAAAGAACTTGAGAAAGAATTCGCAAAAAA
>ERZ507012.256-NODE-256-length-16783-cov-14.6417_pt1 | contig 16783 bp, 12 predicted proteins | sample MGYA00512878_ERZ507012 | MGnify/ENA metagenome assembly ERZ507012
TATAAAATCATTTCCCGACATTCACCCACATTGTTTGACAATGTAAAAGATATAGACATTCCTGTTTGTAAGGAGCAGATATTCAACGGTAGAACATATTACCTTCCTTACTCTTCAAGTATAGGAGATGCCAAGCGCTCCATCGTTATTTCTTCACCCAAGTTATATAGGGTAGATCGTAATGTTTTGGTCAATCAGTTGAGCGAGTTGGTTCATATTGGAATCGAAGTTCTCATTATCACAACAGTAAGTAATCCTGAAACAGAATACCTTTTGCAAAGAGGATTGTCTGTAAGAATATTGCCAAAAGTAAAACTGTGCACAACTATCATAGACAAAGACATCGTATGGTATGGCGCTATAAATGCTCTTGGCTATGCAACAGAAGAGGACAATGTGATAAAAGTGGTAGACAACAAACTTGCCAATGAATTGTTAGAAGTTCTGCTCACTTCCTAATTCCTGCGTAAACAAACTGTTTGAGTCATGGATATTCAATGGTATGCCACAAAACATCAAATAGGGATAACTCGCTGATTATCAACAAAAGTTTATAATAACGAAATATCACAGACTATCATTCTGTTGGTCTCATAATCTGGAGGTCCTAGGTTCAAGCCCTAGCTGGTCCACGCTAAGAATGAAGCGGTTACGATTTTCGTGACCGTTTTTTCGTGTGGTTGCGTGAACAATGCAGACTTTGAACTTTGCTTATCTGAATACTGTAGTAAAAAATATGAACTATTATCTTTTTCACGTTTGTATCCTTGGGCATCTACTTTCATAATGGGCATGGAGAAAGAACAAGGTTACTCACTTGAATAAAAACAAAAAAGGATGCAAATAAACAAGTAGCAAAGTGCTAACTTGATTATTTGCATCCTCTCTTTTTTTATTGTTTATACATATAGAATGTGTGTTTACGCCTTTGGTAGCTTTTCAGCCCATCGTGTGCACCACTTACCACCTAACATACAGTATAGACCGATAATGATGAATGGGATGCTGAGCAATTGACCTTGATCTAAGCCTATGAGCTGCTGCATGTGCAACTCCCATGGTTCTTGCACTTCTTTAAAAAATTCCACCACAAAACGGAAGATGAAAATGGAACTCAAACAGTAGCCAAAGTAAAAGCCTGTGCCTACACGATGCTTCATCTTGCTGTAGATGGCTAAACCGATGATGAAGAATATAAGGTAAGCAATGGCCTCGTAGAGTTGGGCAGGGTAGCGGGGCTGTGTCTCGTTGAGATGAACAAAAACAAAGCCAAAGTCGCTATGAGTGAATTTGCCCACGATTTCAGAATTCATTAGGTTGCCCAGCCGAATAAAGCATGCTGTTATGGGGGTAGCAATGGCTATGTTGTCGAGCACACGCATGATGTTTACTCCTGTTCGGCGCACATAAAGCCATAAGGCTATCATGAGACCGAGTGTGCCACCATGAGATGCTAAACCAGCATAGCCCGTAAACTTCCACGAACCATCGGGCAAATGTCGCATGGGCAAAATCATTTCGAGTGGGTGGCTTAAAAAGTAACCTGGCTCATAAAGCAAACAATGCCCTAAACGTGCCCCTATGAGTATGCCAAAGAAACAGTAAAGAAACAGAGGGTCGAACTTTTCTTCGGGTATTTGCTGCTTACGGTATAGCTTGTACACTACAATGTAAGCCAAGGCTAAACCTATGCACCAGCACAATGCGTACCAACGAACTTCAATAGGGCCTAATGTAAAGGCTATGATGGAAGGATTCCAAATGGTCATAACAATCTGTTTAAAAATGACACTTACGCAGCTGTGTTCACTTAGTAGAACATGAGTGAACGATTACAAGATGCTATGTTTACACATTAAAACGGAAGTGCATGATGTCACCATCCTCTACTTCGTATTCTTTGCCTTCGACGTGCAGCAGACCAGCCTCACGTACAGCCGATTCAGAACCTAAGCGTATGTAGTCATCGTACTTGATAACCTCGGCACGGATAAAGCCTTTTTCAAAGTCGGTGTGTATAACTCCAGCACATTGTGGAGCCTTCCAACCTTTATGGAATGTCCAAGCCTTCACTTCCATTTCGCCAGCTGTGATAAATGTTTGCAGATTGAGCATGTGGTAGGCAGCCTTAATCAAACGGTTGCAACCACTCTCTTCCAAACCTACGTCTTGCAAAAACATTTGTCGTTCTTCATAGGTTTCGAGTTCGGCAATGTCGGCTTCGGTTTGGGCAGCTAATACCAACACTTCTGCTCCTTCGTCCTTTACAGCTTCGCGCACCTCGTCAACGTAGTGGTTACCAGTAGCAGCTGAGGCTTCGTCAACATTGCAAACGTAGAGTACAGGCTTGGATGTGAGCAAGAATAAGCCTTTAGCCGCCTTTTGCTCTTCAAGTGATTCGAATGAAACGCTACGAGCACTTTTGCCTTGCTCAAGTGCATCCTTATAGGCCAACAATACTTGGTATTCAACCTTGGCATTTTTATCGCCACCAACCTTAGCTATCTTTTCAACACGTTTAATGCGGTTGTCAACGGTTTCGAGATCCTTGAGTTGAAGTTCGGTGTCAATAATTTCTTTGTCGCGAACGGGGTTAACACTGCCGTCAACGTGAACCACATTGCCATCGTCAAAGCAACGCAACACATGAATAATGGCATCCGTTTCGCGAATGTTGCCTAAGAATTGGTTGCCCAATCCCTCGCCCTTTGATGCACCTTTTACAAGACCTGCAATATCTACAATCTCAACCGTAGTGGGGACAATACGTCCTGGGTGAACCAATTCGGCCAGTTTGGTTAATCGTTCATCGGGGACGGTGATAACGCCCACGTTAGGCTCAATGGTGCAGAATGGGAAGTTGGCAGACTGTGCCTTGGCATTACTTAGGCAGTTAAATAGGGTTGATTTGCCCACATTAGGCAAACCTACAATGCCGCATTGTAAACTCATATATGTTTTGTTATTGTTTTTATTTTCAAAGGGCAAAGTTACGATTTATTTGTGAGAAGTAAGTGCTCATAATTAAATTAGAGTGTAGCAGAACAGCTAAGGGCATTTTGGGGGACTTTGAAATGGGGATGAGTATTCGTTTCCTGTGACAATCGTTGTTTACAAAAAAATCCCTTACACGCACGGAGTAAGGGATTTGGGGTATGAGTTCAGTTTGGGACGATTATTTACTTAGTCCAATTGGTGTTCATATTATCCCATATGCCTGAACTTTGTTGGTCGCGTTTGTTCGATAAACCAGATGAAGCACCAAAATTTTCTTCATCATCATAGGTTTTTAATCTTGATTGAGCGAGCATGCCCTCAACGTGGAATGCTAATTGATTTGAACTGGGGGCAAAATATTTCTTTTTCATTGTGATGCTTTTTTTAAGTTATTTGATGAGAACCTTTTGGCCATTAGCTTTTACAAAGATACCTTGTGTGGGATAAAGCACGCGGTGTCCGTTCAAATCGTAGTAAATGTTACTTTCAGTTTGATCATTCACAGCATTGTTGATGCTCGTTGTTGTGCCACCAAAGTTAAATAGCAAAGCGTTTGAAGCCGCTTCGGTAGTAGTGGCATAAGCCTTGTTTGCTCCAATGGTACGGTCTGTTGCAGAGTTGATTCTATAAAAAGCAATTCCTTGTGAGCCATTACCCAACACATAAGCTGTTGCATCGTTAGCAATGGTGGTGGGCATAAGCGTACCGCTTAATCCATTTTCGGGCTTTGCGTCTGTGTTATTGAAATCAATATTAAAATTATATTGTCCTTCGTTTGCTTCAATAATCACGGGAGTTTCTGCAGGAATAACCCCTGTTGTAATTTCAGCTAAATTAATCACATTGCCATCTTTTTGCCCTGTATAAGCTTTAACGCCCGAAGGAATGGTAACAGCCATAGGCAAATTGATTGTGGCATAGCCTGCATTGCTGATGCTTACAGGGATGGTTGTTACTTCGAGAATGCGGAAATTGTTGTTTTTAGAATCAGTACTATTCCACGATTCAATATATCCATCGCCATTTTGACTATCTCTCTTAATGCATGCAGTACCTCTATTAGTTTCGCTACGATCATCATTTGTATAATAAACGATAGTTACTGAATTAGGCATGCTAACGTGTGTCTTGCTGAAAATGTCAAGTTGTCCAACATTTGCATCAGTTTTTGCAACCATTCGCATAGGTTTATAGTCCCAATGTATTTTGCTCATGCAATTGCCAGAGTTAGCAGCTTTAATGTAATAAAGGTCTGTTTTGCCTTCGTCAGTTACTGGCTCAAATTGCCAAAGTGCAGGCATAATATTGTTGCCGTAGCTTGCTGACATTAATTGGTTGTTATCCCCCTGCTTTTGGGTGTAACTTTCGGTAATGTATTTACCGTTGAATACAGCACTCTCAATAGTATAATACTTTCCAACTTCGGGTTTGACAATGCTATTATTATTGTTTGCAATAGCAGTTTCAAGAGCTTTATAGTTCGAAAGATGGTTTTCGTTGGTAGATGATTTTAATGCGTTAAAAGCGTTAATGACATCTTCTGTAGGTGTAGTATATCCAATATATTTTGTTGCATTCGATTGTTCAATGATAGCCTCGTCAATGTCATTCATAGTTTGATTTATATCATTTTTCATGAAATAAAATTGTGAAGGCTTAGAATTTGCGGATGTTTCCCATGCGACAATGCCGAATCGTGCTTCTCCCATATGAAATCCATTACATCCAGATTGCCCCCAAAAAGTGTTATTAACTGTTTTGTCCGAAATGTTAGCAGTGCCTAATATTGAACTTTCAATAGTGTATGAAGTTGCGTTATCTTCTCCACTAACCATAGGAAATCCCGTGTTCGATGTTGTAGGTACAGCTCCTACATACATGTCATAGTATTCATTATAAATTTTCCATTTACCATCAGTCTGCTTCTTGAAGGTGAAAATGTTAGGGTAACTTGCTTTTTGCGTGTTTTGCGTAAGCTTTCTTCCATTACACCCAATGTAAGTAGTCGTTTTGCTATAGTTTCGCAATAAAACTCTATCACCATCTTTTAACTCTGCTATTTCCAAATTCATGGCATTGTTGAGTGCTTCGATGGCTGTATTCTTTTTATCGCCAATAGAAGTCTCATCATAAGATTTGTATTGGTTATAAGCAGAAATTAAGCTGTTATAGCTTGCAGAGCTATAATAAAAAGGATTGTCTAACTCTGTCTTATCAACAGAGTTTATCAACAAATTCGTTTTATACAAAGTCTCTTCAAAATTGTTTACGGCAACAAATTTAAATGATGAACCTGCAACTTTTAAAGCATTTCCTTCAGTAGTTGCCCAATAAGCAAGATATCCGTTACGATTATTCATGTGGCGTTGTGTATCACCGCTTGTGCCAGACAGTTTGAAAGCATCATAAGTGCCATTTTGGTTGTATGACGCGTTTAGGCGTTTAAATAAAAAACCAACATTATTGTCAGCTGTTGAACTTTCTGTTGTTCCGTTATAGTCAACCATGCTAGCGCGTGAGGCACCGTAATTATTGGTATTTTCATCAGTTCCAGTTTGGTTGGTGATTCCTAAAATTTTCCCTGTACCAGAGGCTTTGTTGTAAAACACATATCCATCTGTTTCAGAACCCACTAAACACCATTGCTCTTGTTCTGACTGAGAACATTCAGTTGTTGTTAAGTTTAAATAGTTGTTGGTGGTATGATTAACTCCGAGCCATCCATTACCATCTTGATTTTGAATGTAGTACCAATAAGTATGTTCACCCCATTGGCCATTTGACGGGGCATCTGAAACGCGAAACGTTTGTGCCAATGCATTCTCTACTCCAACAATACAAGTGAGGAGAAGAGACAAAAAGAATACTAATCTTTTCATGTTTTTATGTTTATGTTAATGATATTTTAATCGGATAAGGTACTTTTGCTCGCAAAAGTACCATAAATGAGTTATAACATAAAATGGGGGGGGGTAAAAAACATTAAAATGTAAAAATAAAAGAAAAATATGGCTCTTGCGTTAAGAAATCAACTGAAAAGAAGATATTATAGACTTATAATTTTAGGAGTCGCTTTATTATATAATGATTCTATATTTTCCTCTGACGATGAAGATCCAAAGGACTTTATCTCCTTATATTTGCCGCTAGCTTTGCTGACAACAACTACGCTTGTGATAACATATCTGTTATGTTTTTGCGTACATACATGGAACAAATGTACTCATTTTTTTGCTTGCGCCACCCAAAGCTACCCATGATTTTGATGTAACTCATTGATTTTCAATGTGTGATATCTGATGGCGCAGAAATGTGATGAAGTTAGGAGTATAACGCAAGTCACATGGTGTTGTAGCGTTATTATGAACAGAAAATGGAGACAACCCTTGGTTGAAAAGGTTGTCTCCATTGCATGAATAGTCGTTTAAAATAAGACTGACTTATTGAACGATTTTAAGACTCTTTGTGTCGTTGCCTTGGCGCAAGCGTACTATGTAGGTGCCACGTTGCAAGTTGCTAAGGTCAATCACATCGTTAGCATGGGCTGTTGTGCTCATGACGCACACGCCCGAAAGTGAGTAAACATTCAACTGAATGGGGGTGTCGTTGTTACCCATCAGCATTAGTTTACCATTGGATAATTGTGCTTGTAAAGCATTGTCTGTGGTCAAGCTTTCGTTAATGCCTGTAATTTCGGTAGTACGGAATGTTGCCACCTTGCCCGACTGATCATCAACATGTAATTGAGCTTTAATGCTTTGAGCATTGTAGTTCTCATCATAAACGGTCAATATTACATCGTAATCGCCATTTGCAATAAACAAACCATATGATGTTCCATAAAAGACTTCATGGTGCGCTTTGCCCTCATGGTCAATAATGGTGTAGCTATTTACTGAGAGTCCGTGTCCTTCCCAGTCAATGCTGTTGCCATTCATGTCAGTAATAGCCGTAGAGCTGAACTGATGAACTCCCGAAAGGTCAATGTTAAAGACGCTTGTGTTGTCTTTTACATCCAGATGGCCATTTAAATTATGTGCTACAACCGTACCATTTTCAAACCACAAGTATCCTACTTTATAGTCGTAGCTACCTTTTAGCATTTTCCAAGTAAATAGTTTGTTAAATGAGAACTCACCATTGTTGTTGTATTCAGTCAAATTAAACAAACCATCGTAAACAACGCTCACATTAGCTCTTGTTAAAGCGCCAAAGTCACTATCCGTGCCAGTAGCCGAAAGTGGAACATAAATGTAATCGTCATCGGCAGCGCGTGTTAGTTTAACGGTCATATCCTTGCCATCACCTGCTATGGTAAAGGTTGTAGAAGGTGCTTGTATGTAGTAATAATCGCCATTTTCTTCGAAACCTATATAGCAAGCTTTGTATTGGCCTGGTGCATAGAGTTGGCCGTATCCTTCCATTTGTTTGTTGTCGCTGGTGCGAATAACCACGAGTCTACCGCCATAACCAGACGCTTCATAATCAAACGTTACTTTACTGAATGTGCTGAAGTTGAAAGTATATGCCATGTTTTCACTCAGTTGGGTGACAGGCATAAGGCATTGTGTGTTGTTTGAATTGGCATAGCCGCAAATCCAGCCTTTGGGCAAGTAAATACTCTTGTTAAACAAATTACTTCCGTCAGCATTCTCCCAATTGCTAACCCCCATTTCATAAACAGAAGAGTCATTGTTGCCATTGTCGTCATAAACATTGTTTAATGCATCAGCAGTTTCGCTCCAGTAAATAGTAGCATACACATAGTTGTAAGAGTCATCATGCGCTTTGATGGAAAGGTCAATTTTATTGTACTCTTTACTGAGGTCAATCACCTTTTGTTGAGGACCTGTTACAGCTTTGGCCGTCCAGGTGTAGGGTTTCATGTCGATATCATAAGTGTTGATGGTGTATGTCATCACATCAGCTGATGGAGCAGTGTAAATGCGTCCTTTACCTTCTTCGTTAAGGAAGATAGTTCTGCTATTATAATTAGCCTCACTATTCAGAGCCAGAGAATAAGTCTCTGCGGGTGTACCATTAGGAGCCGTTACGGTTACTTCATAACCTGCATAGGCAGCACGGTTAAGAGCAAATGTCGCTTGTGGATTATTATCCTCTTTTTTAACAGTAAACATTTGCGGTGTTCCGTAGTCATAAAGTACAGCGTTCCCCTCAAGACGCATGTTCAATGCGTGTTCACCCGCGGGCATAACAACCGCATTGTTGTAATTACCATCAAAATATTCTTTATATTCAAAAGAAGAACCATCAATAGTAAATTTGCTGCATCTTAAATATGGTTCATCTGTTGCAGTAAAGGCAATGTTTACCTTTTTCCACTCAAGTGGAGCAATGGTGTAGTTAAGGTCGCCCTTGGGCAAGGTTTCAAGGTTGATGGTGTAGGGTAGTACATTTTCACCTTCAGACGAGGTGTAACCTTGCAGTTGCAGTTCAAGTTGCAAATCATGTACATCTACATTTCTGTCAGCACTAATGATAGCGCGGCAAATTAAGTCGTTCCCCTCGTTAAAGGTGATATATTGTGCTTCGTAGCGTCCGTCGTCCTTGTTTTTATAGTAAACGTTATAATTGACGTAGTTAGTGAAACGCTCCTTCCATGCATCAGAGCTAAAGTCCTTAATGCGAACATTAATAAATCGGCTATGCGAGTAGTCAATCACAATGTTTGTGTCGCCTTCAGTGTCATCTCCTCGAGGGTCGATTTCGGTGGGAGGATAACCTTCGAATGGTGGTACGACGACAATTTTCCAAGGTGAGATGTTACTTGCTTCGTTAATGGCATTAAACGACACCTTTCCTTGCTCATTGCTGGTTGTTACAAGCAAAGAGTCGTAACGATAGCTTTGTTCAATGCTTTTAAGCGTAAGAATCTTTGCTCCCGACATAGCATTCCCATTGTGATCTTTCAGTGTGGTATGGATGGTTCTGCCTTTTCCCTGCAAGTCGATGTCAAAGTTAGCTACGTTTTGGGGACAAGTGAAGGTAAAGCCTTGGTAATTGTTTAATAAGCAACTAAGGCGAACATTATAGTCGTTTTTGTCAACATAACGAACTACGGCAGGTAGTCCATTGGTCAAATCATAGTCGCCAACACGCCCCTGTGTAACGGGTTGCCCATCAATGCCTATCACACTATTGAGCGTAATGGGCGTGCGGTCTTTAGTAAGGTCAACGCCAATGGTTGCAGGCAAAAATACGCTACCTTCGGGCCATTGAGCAATAACGACGCCACTCTCGCCAAAGTATTCAGAATTGACATAGCACATTACTTTGTAACTACTCTTGTCTGATTTAAAGAAGAGGCTCTTTTGGTCCTCGCCATTATATTTAAAGCACCTTGTAGCCGTTTCGCCATCGTTGTAGTTAACAGCCATGGTAATGCTTTTTCCATTCAAGTAATTACGTTGCAGCTTAGTGAGGTGCTGTGTAAAGTCAAAGCGTAAGAAAGTGTCGTGTTCAAATGTAACTTCAATCACATTATCCTTGTCAGCCTGACTTATGTGTCGTTCGACTCCAGCTGTGTATGGGTATGTGTTTCCTCTGTTAGGGTCAACATCCAGCTCATCGCAAGTGTAGCCTAAATAAATGTCCATGCCCTGTTCTCCTATTTCATCAAAGAAGCCATTGGGTACATCAAAGGTGACATAACCATTAGCGTCAGTGGTTTGGATTTCCGCTTCAGGGTAATTCAATTTAAGCTTAACATGAGCCACATTGTGATTTTGCATGTCAGTAACATGCAACTTTAGCTTATCAGCCCATGTAGGCGAAAAACCTGTTATGAGCAAAAGCAAAAAGAGTAAAAACTTTTTCATAAGCATGAGGTTTTAATTAAAATAAAATACTTCATGCTAACAAAGTTAGGGCTTTTAATTCGTAAGAAAAAACTGTTTTTGCATAGGTGGTAGTAAAATGTGTATATGTGGTTAAAATTCATGTGTACAAACATCTCTTTTAATTCTGTTTCGTAAAAAAAGTAAGGCATAGCCATTAAAGTAGCTATGCCTTACTAATTAGCAGTACTTGCTAAAAAACAATAAGTAGGTATTCAAAATTAGTTGATGTGAATACCTACTTACCTACGCACCAAGTTTGTTTACCTTACATTCAACTGTTGCCCATCAAAGGCAATGGTGTAGGTTTTGCCCTTTGCAGTGTTAACATCAAGTGTGTGTTGACCATAACGCAAGTGACACACACCTCCTGACCCCGAGGTGATGGTAGCCTGTGTGAGTTTTCCACCATTCCATTGCAAATCAACTCCAAAGTTGCCTCGAGCTCGTAAGCCCTGAATGCTGCCTTTAGCCCATGCATCGGGCAGTGATGGCAACAAGTCAAGGCACCCCGCATGGCTCTGCAACAACATTTCAGTAACACCAGCGGTGCCACCAAAGTTACCATCAATTTGGAAGGGTGGGTGAATGTCCCACAAGTTGTCAGCCGTTCCATTCTTGAGCAAGTTGCCATATAATATATATGAGTGATTGCCATCATGCAGTCGAGCCCATTGGTTCAACTTCCACCCCATGCTCCAACCTGTAGCACCATCACCGCGATGTTCAAGCACCACTTTAGCCGCATTGGCTAATGTGGGGGTAGTAAGAGGCGAAATGGTATGTCCTGGGTGCAGGCCAAAAAGGTGATTGACATGGCGATGCTGATCGTTAGGGTCATCAATGTCGCGGCTCCACTCTAACAATTGACCATAGCGTCCTATGCGATAAGGGGCTAAGTCGTGCAGAATGCTTTGCCATTTGCTCACTTCGTCAACATCCACATTTAACACCTGCGCAGCAGCAATGCAGTCGAGCAGAATTTCTCGCACAACGGCATGCGTAAAGGTAGTACCCTCGTCAATAGGTCCATGTTCGGGCGATGTTGAAGGTGCAGCAGTCAGTGTGCCATCGGCCTCGCGCCACAAAAAGTCCTCGCAGAACAAGGCACAACCTTTCATCAGTGGATAAGCTGTTTCACGCAGAAATTTGGTGTCGCGTGTGTAGTCATAATAGTCCCACAAGTGAGTAGCTAACCATGAAGCGGCCATGGGGTTATAGTTCCATGACATGTCAGCCCCTTCGAGAGGTGCTGTAAAGCCAAAAATATTAGCCGAAATGCCTGCCGCCCAACCGCGTGCCCCCCAATAAGCTTTAGCGGTGCGTTCGCCAGGCTTTTCGAGCAACTTGATAAAGTCAGTAAGTGGTTCAGTACATTCTGTCAGGTTAGTAGGCAAGGCAGGCCAATAATTCATTTGCAGATTAATATTGTTGTGATAGTCAACGCGCCAGGGTCCATCCACATTGTTGTGCCACATACCTTGCAAGTTAGCAGGCAAATTGCCAGGGCGCGATGAGGCTATAAGCAAGTAACGGCCGTATTGGTAGTAGAGCGTTTCAAGTCCAGCATCCTTTGCTCCCTTGCGATAATCCGCCAATCGCACGTTGGTGGGTTGCGTAGATGTAGGCCCATCAAGCGTGAATTTTACACGATTGTAAAGCGAAGCATAGTCAGCATAATGCTGCTTGAAAAGTTTTGTAAAGCCCGTTTTCACCGCATGTTTCATCCATTGCTGTGTAGTTTTAACAGGGTCAACTCCCACATAAGCTTTGTTGTCGGCAAAGTCAGGATTATAGTTGGGGGTATAATCAGTGTCAGCTGTGAGCAGAATGGTCACCTCATCAGCATTCTTCACAACCAAATGGCCACCTACATATGTTACGCTACCACCTTTAGTCAGAGCCTGAATGCGTACCACGTATTGCATTTGGTTATTGTCAAGGTGAGCTGTGTAGCAAAGTCCGTTCATCCCATCAGCCGCAAAAGCACCTTCGCTAACGGGGTTAGGAGTATACTTTAGCGTAAAGTTTTGTTTACCCTTGCGATTAGCTGTAAGGCGTATTGCCATTACATTGGCAGGGTATGAAATGAACGTTTTGCGCTCATAGGCAGTGCCATCTGCAGTGGTGAAACTTACAGTAGCGTATGCTGAATCAACCGAGAGCGCACGGCGGTAGTTGTGTGTGTTTGCTTCGTGAATGTCCGTTTCAAGTGTAAGTTCCCCCATGGTAGTGTAAGAACCAAAGCGGAATTGTGGTTCACCAGTAGCCTCATAAGGCACATTGCTGTTAAAGTTTTGTGTAGTGAGTTGTGCGGCTTTGTTCCAATCGCCCTCGGTAAATGCTTGTCGAATGTCCTTTAGTACATGGGCCGATTGCTTGTTTTGGTTCCAATAATCTTGTGCACCTTTAGCGGTGTTGGGACCACCTCGCCACAGCGTTTTCTCGTTCAGCGTGTAACGTTCTGTACTGATGCTGCCCATAACGTTGCAGCCAATGCTACCATTGCCCAATGGTAGTGAACGATATTCCCATTCATGGTCAGCATTAACAGCCGAATCGCCTGCACGAACAGGTTTTTTGCTCTTGTCGTTTTGTCCTTTCCACCAACATTGTTGTCCGTTGAGTGTAGTAGGTTGGTCAAACCACACCACATTGTCCTGTGCTGACAATGATAAGGGCGTAATGGCAAAGAGTGAGTAGATAAATAGTTTTCGCATATATAATGTTTGATGTTTTGTTACGTAAGGATGTGAGTGAATTTTATAAGGTGCAGATGTGTGATGGATAGATGCATCCACCTGTTTTTACATTGAACACTATTATCAGATTGATAAAACGAACATAAAAAGCAAGAACGTTAACAATGCTCTTTTACAAGCGAAAAACACTATGTAAGACTGTCGGTAGCTTGAATGTTACGTGTGATACCTTCAAATTTAGCCCGTTTCACCGCACTTTTTTTGAAAAGTTTTTGATATTGTTCTAAGGTCAAATGATGCCAGTTGTTGGGTGTCATGGCTACAATGTCGTTACGCGGAGCCAATTCTGCAATCGTTGTTTTGTGAGCAAAACGCTTGTTCCATGGACAAACTTCGCCACAGCGGTCGCAGCCATAAAAGCAATTTCCTAATTTATCAATAGCTTCAGGGGGCAATTCGCCTCGGTGCTCAATGGTGAGATACGATAAGCAACGTCGAGCATCCAGCGTTCCGTCTCCGTGCAACGCGTGCATGGGACATGCCTTCACACAAGCCTGACACGTGCCACATCTATTTTTCCCCTTTTCATCGTAAACGTCGACCTCATGAGTCAAGACCAATTCACCCAAAAAGAAAAAACTCCCCATGCCAGGAATAATAAGTTGCCCATTACGTCCGCGCCACCCTAAGCCCGCTTGTTCAGCCCAATATTTCTCATCAATAGGTGCAGTGTCAACAAAGCAACGTCCGTCCACCATGTCCACCAATCCTAAGCGTTGCATCATGCCACGAAGCATACGTTTCACTACATCGTGATAGTCTGATCCGTAGGCATAGCGTGATAACTTTAGCCAATTAGGCACGTTCGCAGTGCAATTTTTGCCGTTTTTATCGCAAAAAACTGTGCTTGAATGGTCACAAGCGGGTGTGATACTTTCCCAATCCCCTGGATAATAATTAGCAGCTACCGACACAATAGTTATAGCCCCTTCAACCAATAGTCGGGGGTCCAACCTTTTATCAAGGTTTTGTTGCAAATAATGCATCTCACCCTGCTCGTCATGAGCCAACCAAGCGCGACGTTCAGCTTCGCGTTCGGCACACACTTTAGTGGCACGAGCAATGCCACAAACTGAGAAGCCCTCAGCCTGTGCTGCCGATTTTATGTGTGTAGCATGTAACATATGGGTACAAAGATAATGTAAACCGAATAAAATTACTAAATTTGTGGCCAAATAAATTTTACACTTATGAAACTCTTACTTTTGGGCAGTGGCGGCCGTGAACACGCCCTGGCATGGAAAATTGCACAAAGTCCGCGAATTGACAAACTCTTTATTGCACCAGGTAATGCTGGTACAGCACAAGTTGGTGAAAACGTAGCCATCAAAGCCGATGACTTTGATGCAGTGGCCGACTTTGTAGTGAATCATGAGGTTGATATGGTAGTTGTAGGCCCTGAAGACCCATTAGTAAAAGGCATCTATGACTACTTCAAGCAGCGTGCTGACGTAAAGCATGTACCCGTAATAGGTCCGTCAAAGGCTGGCGCTGTGCTCGAAGGTTCAAAGGACTTTGCTAAGGGATTTATGAAACGTCACAATATTCCCACAGCTGCTTACGAAACCTTTGATGGAACCCAGGTTGAAGCGGGATGCCGTTTTCTTGAAACATTGCAAGCTCCCTATGTGTTAAAGGCTGATGGCTTGTGTGCTGGCAAGGGAGTGCTGATTGTGCCTACCCTTGACGAGGCAAAAAAAGAATTGCGCGACATGTTAGGTGGAATGTTTGGCAATGCATCGAGTCGTGTCGTAATTGAAGAATTTTTGTCGGGCATTGAATGTTCAGTGTTTGTGCTAACTGATGGTAAGCATTATCAAATTTTGCCCGAAGCAAAAGATTACAAGCGCATAGGCGAGGGTGATACAGGATTAAATACGGGTGGTATGGGTTCAGTTTCGCCCGTTCCATTTGCTGATAAAGCTTGGATGGCGAAGGTGGAAAACGAAATTATACGTCCTACGGTTGAAGGCTTAGCAACTGAAGGCATCGACTATAAAGGCTTTATCTTCTTCGGTTTAATTAATTGCGATGGTCAGCCTAAGGTGATAGAATACAACTGTCGTATGGGCGACCCCGAAACCGAAACCGTAATGCTCCGCTTAAAGAGCGATATTGTTGATTTGTTCCAAGGAGTTGCTGAAGGAAACCTTGATACACGTAAGGTGGAGTTTGATGAACGTGCTGCTGTGTGCGTAATGTGTGTGTCGGGTGGTTACCCACAGGCATATGACAAAGGATATGAAATTACAGGCGCTGATGTATCAGGTAGTGTAGTGTTCCATGCGGGAACAGCTATGAAAGATGGTAAACTGGTAACAGCAGGCGGACGTGTAATTGCTGTAAGTTCGTATGGTGCTGATAAGGCCGAGGCCTTAAGCAAATCGATGGAAGGAGCCAAGCATATTCAGTTTACCAAGAAATACTTCCGTACGGATATCGGACAAGACCTTTAATTGCTCATAAGTAAGTGCTTGTAAATGAGTTGTAGCATGGTGTTGCACTTTTTAAAAAGTAGGCATATCAACTAATTTTGATACCTACTTACCTACTTCTTAAAAAGGCAACATCATGATTCTCATTTGCAAGTCATAGAGCGTAGTCTGTGCATTAAATAACAATGTATTCACATTCATATAGAAATAGCATTATATCGAGCACCTTTACCTTGCCTATAACAGCAGTGTTGGTGCTCGTATTTTGGATGCTGCCCGATGTGTCGGACAGTATGCTTTGGGCTGGGTTGGCAGTGACAGGCATAACAGCCTACCTTATTATGGAGCTGAACAATCGTAATGCGCTGTTACGCATACGTTCGCGCATGATGAGTGTAACCTTCTTAGTACTTATGTTGGTGTGCCCAGCTTTGCATAAGTGGAGCATTGAAGCCATACCTACCATTTGCTTGGTGTTTGCCTATTTTATGCTCTTTTCATCGTACCAGCAGGTGCGGCCTGAGGGATACATCTTTCATGCATTTCTGTTTATATCAGTAGGTAGCATCATCTTTCCACCCCTCCTTGTGTTGGCATTGGGTTACTATGTGAGCATGATTTTCCAACTTCGCAACTTCTCATGGCGATCGTTTATGGCAGGAATATTAGGTGCGGCCGTACCTTATTGGCTTTATGCCGCCTATGCAATATGGAACAATCAGCTCGACACAGCCTTTCTTTATCTATATGATTGGTTTGAACCCCGCTTGCCCAATTACATGCTCTTGAATGTAAAACAATGGATAACCTTGGGTGTAATCTTTGGGTTAGCTTTGTTGGCATTCATTCATTTCATACATACCGCTTATAACGACAAAATACGTACCCGTATGTTGCTCTATGTGGTTATTACTACCCAAGTGCTGCTCACGGTAGGTGTAGTGATGTTGCCAGGTAACTTTGATGAGCAAATGCGCCTTTTCATCGCTAATTCATCACTCATCATAGCCCATTATTATAGTTTAGGCAAGGGGCGCTTTTTTAATCTATGGTTCTATGTAACCATTGTTATATTGATAGCGTTAGGCATATATAATTATTTGTTAATTTAACATCCATCTGATTGAATTGTTTGCAAAATGGACGTTTTCATCGAATATTTGGTAGCGCATGGTGGCGTGGGCATGTTTGTAGCAGCTTTTTTAGCAGGTAGCTTTTTCCCTTTTTGCTCAGAGGCTGTCATGTTAGCTCTGTTAGCCGCTGGAGCCAATCCTGGTGAATTGCTCGTGTGGGGAACTGCGGGTAATGTGCTGGGGGGTATGTTCAACTATGGCATAGGTTCGTTAGGACGTGAAGAGTGGATAACGCGATGGACAAAAGTAAACCCTGATAAATTAGAACGTGGCAAACGATGGGTGCGACGTTATGGTGCATGGGCTGGTTTGTTAGCCTGGGTTCCCATATTAGGTAGTGTCATAACTGTAGCGTTAGGTTTTCTGCGCGTAAGCATTATTTATTCCATGACCTGTGTAGCCATTGGAAAATTCATTCGCTATTGGTTACTGATTAAAGCCTATGGTATGTGTTAAGGGAAGTCTGAAAAATCTGATTTGAACACCTACTTATCACAAAGAATTGTACATTTAACCCGTTGGCGGAATTTCAGGTTAACGGGTTAACAAGTTGACAGGTTAACAAGTAAGTATGCTTTACACCACTTATTATGTTAAAG
>ERZ507012.295-NODE-295-length-15494-cov-11.1604_pt1 | contig 15494 bp, 6 predicted proteins | sample MGYA00512878_ERZ507012 | MGnify/ENA metagenome assembly ERZ507012
ATGCAGTTGGGCGCCCGAGAGGGTGGCTTGGCGTTGGCGGTGGATGGTCTGCATCTTACGGGAGCCCTGGGCGTATACACGGGTCTTATCACCCGCATCCGTGAGCTGGTATGGATAGCCATCGGCATCCTGCTCATCAAGGTAGGAAACAAGGACCTGAAGCAGATTCAGGCGGAATACGAGGAAGAGCAGAAGCGCAAGCAGAAAACCAATTAATAAAGGAAAAAATGAAGAAACTAGATATAAAAGGAATTATCTTTGACTATGGCGGTACGCTCGATACCAGGGGTGACCACTGGTCGGAAGTGCTGTGGCAGGGCTACGAGCACTTTGGCATCGGCGTGGCTGATGATGAAGAGGTGGAGCCAGGAGTGAGCATCCACAAGCAGGCTTTCCGCGATGCCTATGTGTATGGCGAGAGAGCCTTGGCGGTGAACCCTATCGTGACCCCCGATTTCCATTTCGAGGATATTCTCAGAGAAAAACTGATTCTGGAATTGAATTTCCTGGCAGGAAAGGAGTTGCTGGAGACAGGAAAGGATGATGCAGAGAAGCAGGCGAAGCTTGGAAATGATTCAGATGCATCTTCAGAAAGTCTTTTGCTCTCCCTTTCCGATTCTGAAATCCATCAGATTGCGGTGGATATGGCGCATTACATTAATGCCAAGACCTTGGATTTATTGCACGAGAACAAGCAGGTATTGGAGCATCTGAAGCAGGCGGGTTATCCGATGGTACTCGTTTCCAATTTCTACGGCAATATCAACCAGGTGTTGAAGGATGCGGAGATTGACGGGTATTTCAAGGATGTGATAGAATCCGCCGTGGTGGGCGTCCGCAAACCGAACCCTGCCATCTTCGCCCTGGGCGTGTGTGCCTTGGATTTGCCAGCCTCTCAGGTATTGGTGGTGGGCGATACCTACGGCAAGGATATCATTCCTGCCCACAAGCTGGGTTGCCATACCCTTTGGATCAAGGGATTGCAGTGGGAGGAGAAGCAGGTGGACGAATCCATCCCCGATGGAATCATCCGAAAACTATCAGAAATGGAGGAATTTCTGAAAATCTCATAAAAAACTGAAATATATAATCGGTTTTTCATCGAAATTCAGAGATTATTTATAACTTTGCATCCCGAAAACCAGTATGAATTAATAACGGGCTGCAAGCCCCTATATATAATAAAGGTAATGAAAGGTATTAAAAAATTGTATTTCATGCTCATCCTCTTCATGGTTTCTACCCTGCAGATGATGGCGCAGCAGAAGATAACGGGAAGGGTCATCGATGATGATGGCTTTGCGGTGCCTTATGCAAGTGTGCAGTACAAGGGCCACAAGATCGGCGTGTCTAGTGATGGAGAAGGTAAGTTCACCATCGAGAAGCATCCTGCATGGGTGCTCACCGTGAGCGCGCTGAGCTACAAAACCCAGACCGTGAAGATTGACGAGAAGACCAACTTCATTGAGGTGAAACTCAAGGATGATACCCATAAACTGGGCGAAGTGGTCGTGAAATCGAAGAAAGGCAGATACAAGCGCAAGGATAATCCTGCCGTGGAACTCATGCGCCGTGTCATCGCTGCCAAGAAGAAGAGCGACCTGAGCAACCATGATTATTATCAATATGATAAATATCAGAAAATCACCCTCGCCCTCAACGACCTGAGCAAGGAACAGCTGGAGAGCAAGTTCTTCAGCAAGCGACAGTATCTGCTCGACCAGGTGGAGACTTCGCCTTACAACGGCAAGCTCACCCTGCCTGTAAGCATCGACGAGACCGTTTCGCAGCACATCTACCGCAAGGATCCGAAGACTGAGAAGGATATCATCAAGGGTCAGCAGAGCAATGGTATCGGACAGGTAATCCAGACTGGAGAAATCCTGAACACTGCCCTGAAGGAAGTGTTCACCGACGTGGATATCTACGACGACTATGTGCGCCTGCTGCAGTATCCGTTCCCATCACCTATCGGCAAGACTGCCATCAGCTTCTACCATTATTATATAGAAGACACGGTGTATGTGGAGCGCGACCTGTGCTATCACCTGCAGTTTATCCCAGCCAACAGTCAGGACTTTGGCTTCCGTGGCGAGCTTTATGTGCTTGCCGACAGCAGTCTGCACGTGAAGAAATGTAATCTCTATATGCCTCACAATTCAGACGTGAACTGGGTGAAGGATATGAAGATAGAGCAGGAATATACCAAGCTCGACAATGGTGAGTGGGTGCTCACCAAGGATGATATGATAGCAGAGATGCACATGAACAAGCTGCTGCAGGACCTGCTGGTGGTGCGCAATACGCGACTCACCGACTATGCCTTCGACCCGCTGCCTAAGATGCTCTTCAAGGGTAAGGCGAAGGTAAGGCACGATATGGATGCCATGAACCGAGATGAGGCTTATTGGAACAAATACCGACAGGTGGACCTGACCAAGAGTGAATCGTCGATGGACAGCTTTATCCATCGCATGGAGAACTCCAAGGGCTTTAAATATATCATCTTCGGCATCCGTGCGCTGATGGAGAACTATGTGGAGGTGGCTCATAAGAACCAGAAGGACGACAAGCGAAGCATCTTCGACTTGGGTCCGGTGAACACCTTCATTTCCAATAACTTCGTGGATGGCTTGCGCCTGCGCCTTGCCGGACGTACGATGGCAGCCTTGAACCCTCATTTCTTCTGGGATGGTTACGGGGCATACGGTACGAAGAGTCATGAATGGTATTACGGTCACATTTTCACCTATTCGCTGAATAAGAAGAAGAATAGTCCGTTTGAGTTCCCGATGCGCAAGTTCACCTTCGAGGTGGGTCATGATATCACCTCGCCTTCGGATGATAACCTGCTGCACAACAAGGACAACCTGTTTATGACCATCCGTGCCACCACGCAAGACCAGATGTATCTGTATCAGCGCCAGAAGCTGGGTTTCACCTACGAGACCGATTGGGGCTTCCGCTTCGACACGAGCATCAAGTGGCAGAGCAACCGCCCTGTGGGCCATCTTCATTATTTCAAGCTCGACGGCACGGAAGTGAAGAAGATCCGCACCACGGAGGCCACCGTGGGCATTGACTACAACCCGGGTGTCACCTATGTGAACACCAAGCAGCAGCGATTGCCTATCAACCTGGATAGTCCGGAACTGATGCTCTCGCACACCATGGGACTGGATGGCTTCATGGGCGGTCAGTATCAGAGCAACATCACCCGCCTGGGCATCTACAAGCGCCAGTGGCTGGGAAGCTTCGGCTATGTGGATTTTAATATCGTGGGCAAGATGCAGTGGAACAAGGTGCCATTCACTATGCTCGTCCAGCCACCAGTCAACCTCTCTTACTTTGAGCAGGAGGCAACCATCAGTATGATGAAAGACTGGGAGTTCCTCAGCGACCGCCAGGTGTTCTGGTCGGTGGCCTGGGATATGAACGGCAAGCTCCTGAACCGCATTCCGCTGATCAAGAAGTTGAAGTGGCGTGAATACGTGGCAGTGAAGGGAGTCTGGGGACAGTTGACTGACAAGAACAATCCGGTGAAGAATCCTACGGATGACGTCATCTTCCAGTTCCCTAACAATTCCTATACCTTCGGCAATACGCCATATTGGGAATTTGTGGCAGGTGTGCACAACATCTTCAAGTTCTTTGGAATCGATTATGTGCGCCGCCTGAACTACTTAGACCACGCCAACGTGGATAAGTGGGGTATCCGCTTCGGATTCCTCATGACATTCTAAAAAAAAGACGATGTTGATACCTAGCGTTTTGCTAGGTATCTAGAAACAGATAAGTTTGCTGTGGCGTTTCTGCCATGGCAAACTTTTTATAAAAACAGGTCATATAATAAGAGATAGAAGAGAGTATAACAACATAAAAGAATAGGAGAATTTAATCATGAAAATTCTGTTAGCAGACAAGCAGGACATCACGCGCGCCGGACTGACCTACGTGATAGAGAAAATGGAAGGGTTTGATACCAAGTACGTGGAAGACAAGACGGAGCTGATGCTCGCCTTGAAAGAGAACGAGGATACGGTAGTGATATTAGACTACACGCTCTTCGACATCAATGATGCCGCCGAGCTCCTCATCCTCAACCAGCGTTTCCCCTATACCCGATGGCTTTTGTTCAGTGAAGATTTGAGTGCCGACTTCGTGAAGGTGCTCATTGCCAGCAGCAGCATGTTTAGTGTTCTTCTTAAGGAGAGTCCGATGATGGAGATTAAGGAGGCCATCCGTTTCTGTGTGGCGAGTAACCGCTTTGTCTGCCAGCGCATGATGGAGGTTCTGTTGGCTCCCGTGCAGCAGGAGCCGGAAGAGAAGGTGAACCTTACCAAGACCGAGACCGAAATTCTGAAGGACATCGCTCTTGGTATGACCACCAAGGAAATAGCCGAAAAGCGATTCTCCAGTTTCCATACCGTGAACACCCACCGCAAGAATATCTTCCGAAAGCTGGGCGTGAACAATGTGCATGAAGCAACCAAGTATGCACTAAGAGCCGGCCTGGTAGATTCGGCAGAGTATTATATCTAAAGAAGATTCAGTATTGTGTCTAAAGTAAATTCAATATAAGTATGATATATAAAAAATAGCTTCAGATTGTCCTCCCGACATTCTGAAGCTTTTTGTTTCTAACTAACTTATTATCAACTATTCATTACTTTCGGCTGCAAAATTACAAGTTTTTATTGAAAAAATGATGTTTTTCCATGAAAAAACACACGTAAACGTTTGCAATTTCGGATAAAATCACTATCTTTGCATAAGATAAGCTGCACTCGGCAATTTGAAAGCAAGCTTTCATTGCGCTCGTTGGCATTATCTTTGCATTGTGTCTTATCAAGAGATGCATAAATAGATGGTTAACTTATAGAAAAATGATACACTAGTATCGAGAACGAGATTCATGAAACAGCGTAGAACATCACTTAAAGACCTGGCTGATAAACTAGGTGTGAGCATAGCCACGGTATCGCGTGCTTTGCGCAATAGCCACGAGGTGGGTGAGGAAATGACCCAGAAGGTGAAGCAACTTGCCAAGGAGCTTAATTACCGGCCTAATCCTTTTGCTCAGAGTCTTCGAAAGGAGGCTCCGAGAGTGATTGGCGTGATAGTACCTAACCTGGTGACCCATTATTATGCCGCCGTGCTCGACGGCATAGAGGATTATGCGTCGAAGTTGGGCTATTCAGTCATCAGCGCCAACAGTCATGAGAACCATGAGCGCGAGGCGAAGGCGCTGGACAACTTTCTCAACATGCATGTGGAAGGCATCATCGCCTGTCTGGCGCAGGATACCACCGACTATTCGCACTTCGAGCAGCTTCATGATATGGGCATACCGCTGGTGTTCTTTGCCCGCTGCTGCCTGGAAGACAAGTTCTCGCAGGTGGTGGGCAATGGCGACGTGGCAGCACAGGAGGCCACCCAGCACATGATAGAGACCGGTTCCCGCCGCATTGCCTTCATCGGTGGTCCTAACCATCTCGACATGGTGCGCCGCCGCAAGCATGGCTATCTGGAGGCACTCCGCGAGAACAGGATTCCTATCGACCGCTCGCTGGTGGTTTGCGATAAAATCGATTTCGATGTGGCACGCAATGCTACGCTCCGACTGCTGGAAGGGGAGAATCCGCCTGATGCCATCCTCGCCTTCAACGATATCATCACCTATGCCGCCTTCGATGCCATCAAGGCAAAGGGACTGCGCATTCCGCAGGATGTGGCCATCATCGGTTTTACCGATGGAGATACCGCTGCCTTCGTTACTCCAAGACTCACCGCCATCATGGATAAGGCACACGAGCAGGGATCCAAGGCATGCGAACTGCTGATGAGAAGCATCAACGGCGATGAGAAGATATATAAAGAGGTGGTGCCGATGATTCTCAAAATCAGAGAAAGCTCGGAAAAGAACGAGGAAGAAAGATGAATATCAATCAGAAAATATGAACCTATAAATGTAACAAACTAGAATGAAACAAGAACTAAAACTATTTCTGAAAGGCATCCTGGTGATGCTTTTGCTGGCGATGAAGTCGCTGCCCTGTAATGCCATCGGTGCTTATGGGGCAGTGGATTTTAATCGTCTGACCAACAGAAATGGATTGAGCAACAGTCAGGTGAATGCCATATTCAAAGACCAGAAGGGCTATGTATGGTTTGGCACCCAGTCGGGACTCGACCGTTTCGACGGATTTCGTATGAAGGCATTCCTCTACGATGATGGCAATCCCAATTCCATCCCCAACAATTCGGTGGATGAAATTCAGCAGGCCATCGACGGGTCGCTGTGGATTCATACCGGGGTGGGATATTGCATCTACCAGTATGACAAGGAGCGATTCGACCGCAAGCCAGAGGAATGGCTCAAGACCATCGGCGTGGATGGACCTCCTTACAAACTGCTCATCGACTCGAAGAAAAACATGTGGATGAGTGTGTATGGTCAGGGCATCTATTTTGTGGATGTCAAGAACATGACAGCTTTTCTCTTCCCTTTTTCCAAGACGAAATCACGCAGTTCGCTGCCTGAATATCAGGTGAGCTGTATCCGCGAGGACAACGGACAGGCGGTGGTTACCTTCGACAATGGTGTGATCTGCCGACTGGATGGCTATGCCCAGCAAGTGGTGTGGATGGACCGTTTTATCCTTAACAACCGACTCTCTACCGACAATTCGGTCTTCACCTTCGTAGACAGCAAGAACAACTATTGGGTGAATACCAATCTGGGCATCTATGTGTATCACAAGAATCTGAAGAAATGGTTTGTCGGGGCGAAGGGCTATCTGGCCACCTTCGGCTTTAATGTGCCGGCTTATCCGGGGCGCAAAGTCATTATCCGTGATATGGCGAGAGACAAGCAGGGACACATGTGGATTGCCACCGACCATAACGGCTTGATTTATCTGGATTATGCCAAGAAAATCTGCCGCCAGTTTATGTACAATCCTAACGACAAGGGGTCTATCTCCGACAACTCGCTTCCTGAGTTGTACGTGGATGACAACGATGCTCTCTGGGTGGGTACCTACAAGAACGGAGTAAACTATTATTCTGCATCTTCCACCAAATTCTATACCATTCCGCTGGGCGATGTATGTACCATTACGCAGGATCTGAACGGCAATCTCTGGTGCGGTACCAACGATGCGGGCATCGTGGCATACAATCCGACAACGGGCCAGTCGTCTCGTTTCTATGGAGCCAAAACCGGACTGGGGTCTGAAGTGGTGGTGAGCAGTACCACCATGAAGGATGGAACCTTGTATTTCGGAACCTTCAATGGCGGATTGGCGCGCTTGTCGCATGGCGTGTGGAAATCCTATCATGCCGGAACCAGCGGACTGGCAAACAACAGCGTTTGGTGTCTTGCCGAGGCTCCCGACCATCGGCTTCTGATAGGAACCCTGGGCGGCGGTTTCCAGATTTTCGACCCGAATACGGAAAAATTTGAAACCTACAACACCAGCAACTCCAAGCTGACGAGCAACTTCATCAACTCACTCTTCATGCAGAATGCCAACCAGCTGCTGCTGGGACATTCGCAGAACATGTCTATCTTCGACTTCCATGACCGGAAGATTACGGATTTGAGCAAGATGTCGAACGGAAAGGGATTCCTGAGTCCATCAATCAACTATTCGATGATAGACAGTCGTGGACTCCTCTGGATAGCTACTCCTTCGGGCATCGCCATGTATGATCTGAAGTCGAACCAGGTGGAGAACATCAACAATCTGAACGGTACGCCGGGAGCTGTGGGCTGCTCCATCATCGAGGACAAGAACCATACGATGTGGCTGGTTTCAGAGTTTGTGGTTACCCACGTGAAGGTGGATAAGGATGAAGACGGCAAATGGAACCTGAAGATAACCAACTATAATTCGCTGGATGGCTTGCAGGAGCGCCAGTTTAACTATCGCTCGGCATGCCTGATGCGCAATGGCGACATCGCCATCGGCGGACAGGATGGTGTGAATATCATCAGTCCCCGTTCGGCACAGAATGCCAAGAACCATGTGCGTGCACTCTTCAGCGGCGTGGTTCTCTTCGATCATGCCCTGACGGCAGGCGAGGAGTATGAAGGCAGGGTGATTCTGGAGGAGTCGCTCGATGCCAGCCATCGTCTTGATTTGAGCTATAAGGAAAATGCCTTCACCATCCAGCTGGCTTCCAGCGAAGTGACGGTGCCATCGCGCAACCGCTTCCTCTATCGCATGAAGGGAGTCACCGACAAGTGGCTGCTCACACCAGCCGACCGTCCGGAGGTAACCTTCACCAATCTCTCTTCGGGCAGCTATATCCTGCAGGTGAAGGTGGTGAACGGCGACGGAACCGTGAACGACGAGATCAGCGAGCTGGAAATCAATGTGGCTCCACCTTTCTATCTCTCTATCTGGGCATTCCTGGTATATATCGCCCTGATAGCCGCAGCCTTCTTCCTCTACCGTCGCAGAATGATAGAACGCCAGCGTAATCAGTTTGAGCGCAAGAGCATGGAGGACAGCATGAAGAAGACCAAGGAACTGAACGAGTTAAAACTGAACTTCTTCACCAACGTGAGCCATGAGCTCCGCACTCCGCTCACCCTCATCATCTCGCCTCTGGTGACGATGATAAGAGAAGAAGCCGACCCTGCCAAGCGCAGAAAGCTGGAGCTGATTCATCGCAACGCCACCCGTCTGCTCAATCTGGTGAACCAGATTCTCGACTTCCGCAAGTTCGACCAGAACAAGGAGAAGCTGAATCTTTCGCAAACGGAGATAGTGAGTTTCGTGGATAATATCTGTGCTTCCTTCCGTATCCTTGCCAACAACAAGGTGACGCTGGAGTTCGAATCGGAATTCCCTAAGCTGAACATGACGGTGGATGTGGATAAGGTGGGCAAGATAGTGAACAACCTCTTGAGCAATGCCTATAAGTTTACCCCTGATGGCGGCAAGATTGTAGTTTCGCTGCGTGCCAAGACCCGTTTCGAGATGAAGGGCGGTGAGCACGATATGCTTTGCATCTATGTGATTGACACCGGCAAGGGTATCAGCGATGAAGAGAAGAAGAATGTTTTCGACCGCTTCTATCAGGTGAACGGCACCGAGATGCAGCCTGCCGGAGGCAGTGGCATCGGACTCAACCTGGTGAAGAAATATGCCGAGCTGCATGGTGGAATGGTTTCTGTGAGTGACAACGAAGCAGGCGGTTCGATATTCGTGGTAGAATTGCCTATCGCAGACGATGGTTCTGCCAAGGTGAATGCCCATCTGGGTACCTTGCGTTCGGCTCCAGTCATCACCACGGTACATAAGGCTGTGGAGAATGATGTTCCGGAGCTGATAGATGATGCATCGGCTTCCCTCTATGGCATGGCCCGCAAAAAGGTGCAGCCTGCTGCGGGAGATTCATCTGCACACAAGCCAACCTTGCTGCTGGTGGATGATAGCGACGACTTCCGCGAGTTCATGCACGACCTGCTTTCCGATTATACCGTGGTTGAGGCCGTGAATGGTCAGGATGCCTGGAACAAGATTATCGACCATCGTCCGGATATCATCCTCAGCGATGTGATGATGCCTGTGATGGATGGCAACGAACTCTGCCGCCAGGTGAAGGAGAACGACGAGACTGCTTCCATTCCATTCGTGATGCTGACGGCTCGTCTTGCCGATGAGCATCGCAAGGAGGGACTGATGAGCGGTGCGGATGAGTATATCACCAAGCCATTCAATATCGACATGCTCAACCTGCGACTCAAGAATCTCCTGAATCTCGTGAAGCGCACGGGAATAGTGGCGAAGCCTACGGGCGAAGTGGTCAAGGAGAAGCAGCTCAACAACGGTCACTTCGTGCTGGGAGCAGCCGACCAGAAGTTGATTGAGGATATCGACAACTATATCCGCGACAACCTGAGCAACCCTGATACATCCGTGGAATCGATGAGTGCTCATCTCTGCATCTCGCGCGTACAGTTATATAAGCGCATGATTTCGCTCATGGGCATCACGCCTTCGGAGTATCTTCGTGCCAAGAGAATCAAGTATGCCGAGCATCTGCTCCACTCCAATGAGTATAACATCAGCGAGATAGCCTACAAGGTGGGCTTCAACAATCCTCGCTACTTCTCCAAGTATTTCCAGGAGGCGTATGGCGTTACTCCTTCGCAATACAAGAAAAACCTGGAGGTTCAGGAATAACATCCTTTCATCCCCGAAGTAAGTAAACAAGACTGCTAAAATGTTGTCTCGTTTACCTGCTTCGGGGATTTTTTGTTTCGGGTTAACATTTTGTACCCTCATCCTAAACATTTGCACACCATGGAATCGGAATAATTTCGTATCTTTGCCACAGATTTAAGTAATACAACAAACAATCCTCTAAATAATATAGAATGAGAATAACTAAGACTTTATTCATTTCAGCAGTGCTGCTGATGAGCGCCACAGGCCTCCAGGCAGCAGGATTTATCCAGAAGGGTAATTATCTTACCGTTCAGTTGAAAGAGCACCAGAATTATGGTCCAAGTCAGATTCGCTTACAGGTTGTAAACGATCAGATAATCCGTGTGCAGGCCACTGCCGAGCAGAGTTTCCGCAACAAGCAGAGCCTGATTATCGTGCCTCAGAACAGCAAGGCAAACTACAAGGTGGAGGAGCAGGGCGACAAGCTCATCATCACCACAGCTGCCATGCGTGCCGTTTTGAACGAGGCTACCGGTCAGATTACTTTCTATGATTTGAAAGATAATGTTCTCCTCAATGAGGTGGCGCAGGGTGGAAAGACCTTCAAGCCTTTCACCGTGCCCGACCGTGAGATTGGCGTTGATATCGCCAAGGTGCCTGAGGCGCAGAAGCACGGCTGGTCATGGCGTGCCCTCTTCGACTCTCCTGACAACGAGGCTTTCTATGGTCTCGGTCAGCATCAGAGTGAGGAACTCAACATGAAGGGCAAGAACGAAGACCTCTTCCAGTATAACACCAAGGTGAGTGTGCCTTTCGTCATCTCCAACAAGAACTATGGTATCCTCTGGGATTCTTACTCTTATTGCCGCTGGGGCAATCCTGACGATTATCTGCAGCTGAACCGTGCCTTCAAACTCTATGACAAGGATGGCAAGGAAGGACAGCTCACCGGTACTTACGTGGATAAGAACGGACAGAAGATAGTTCGCGGCGAAGACAGCATCTACTTTGAGTATGCGATGCCTGAGACTTCCGAAATCTGCAACAAGACAGATAAGGGCGGTATACAGAACCTGCCAAAGGGCTTTGCCCTGAATGGTTCCAAGGTGGTTTACGAGGGTTACGTGGAGGCGCCAACCAACAGCTTCTATCAGTTTATCCTCTACTATGCCGGCTATACGAAGATTTATATCGACGGCAAACTGGTGGTACCTGAGCGCTGGCGTACAGCCTGGAATCCGAATGCCTATAAGTTTGATGCAGCCATCAAGAAGGGGGTAAAGACTCCTATCCGTATCGAGTGGCAGCCAGATGGCGACGTGTCCTATTGCGGTCTCCGCGTGGCTGCTCCCCGTTCAGAGGCAGAAAAGAACCAGTTGAGCATCTGGAGCGAGATGTCGCCGGATATGGATTACTACTTCATTGCAGGCAAGAACCTCGACGAGGTGATTTCGGGCTATCGCACTCTTACCGGTAAGGCTTCGGTTTATCCAAAGTGGGCACTCGGTTTCTGGCAGAGCCGTGAGCGCTATCAGAGCAGCAAGGACATCGAGGACAATCTGAAGAAGTTCCGCGACCTGAAGATTCCTGTGGATAACATCGTGCAGGACTGGAACTACTGGAAGCTGGATTCCTGGGGAAGCCATGAGTTTGAGGCGGCACGCTATCCGAACCCGCAGGCGATGCTCGATAGCGTTCATGCCATGAACGGAAGATTCATGATTTCCGTATGGCCTAAGTTCTACGACACCGTGAAGAACTATAAGGAGCTTGATGCCAAGGGCTGGATGTATCATCAGGCTATCAAGGATGATATCCACGACTGGCTCGGCTTCCGTGGTTCTTTCTATGATGCCTATTCTGACGGAGCAAGAAAGATGTTCTGGCGACAGATGGACGAGAATCTCTATTCCAAGTATAAGTTCGGTATCGATGCCTGGTGGATGGATGCATCAGAACCAAACGTTCGCGACTGTACTCCGATGTGGTATCGTAAGGCACTTTCGGGTCCTACTGCCCTGGGTACATCTACCGAGTATTTCAATGCCTACAGCATCGTGAATGCCGATGCCATCTATAATGGTCAGCGCAGCGTGAACCCTAACCAGCGTGTCTTCCTCCTGACCCGTTCCGGTTTTGCAGGAGAGCAGCGCTACAGCACCGCCACCTGGTCGGGCGATATTGCTACCCGCTGGGAGGATATGCGTGCCCAGATGACAGCCGGTTTGAACTATTCGATGGCGGGTCTTCCTTTCTGGGGCATGGACCAGGGAGGTTTCTGCGTGGAAAATCGCTATGTGGCTGCCCAGCAGGAGTTTGACAAAACTGGTAAGGAAAATGCCGACCTGAAGGAGTGGCGTGAGCTGCAGGCTCGCTGGAATGAGTTCGGCTGCTTCGTTCCGCTCTATCGCACCCATGGTCAGTGGCCTACCCGCGAGGTTTGGAACATCGCGCCAGCCGATCATCCGGCTTACAAGAGCATCGTGTTCTACGACAAGCTCCGCTATCGCCTGATGCCTTACCTTTACAGCATGGCTGGTATGGTTCACTTCAAGGACTACACCATGATGCGTGGATTGGTGATGGATTTCAATGGTGATGACAATATCTACAATATCAAGGACCAGTGGATGTTCGGTTCTGCCCTGATGGCTTGTCCGGTGGGCGAGTATCAGAAGTACAGCCGTAATGTGTATCTTCCTAAGCAGAAGGGCTGGTATGATTTCTATACAGGCAAGCATTATGCTGGTGGTCAAACCATCGTAGCCGATGCGCCATACGAGAAGATTCCAGTCTTCGTTCCAGAAGGATCCATCCTTCCTGTCGGTCCGGAAATGGAGTGGAGCGACCAGAAGAAGCCTGAGCTTATCGACCTCTATGTATATGCCGGCAAGGACGGTTCTTATACGCTTTATGAGGATGAGGGCACCAACTATAACTACGAGAAGGGCAAGTATGCTACCATCGACTTCCAGTATGATGATGCTCAGAAGACCCTGACCATCGGTGCCCGCAAGGGTAGCTTTGATGGCATGCTTCAGAAGCGCCGCTTCAACGTGGTATTGGTTAGTGGAGATAATCAGCAGGGCATCAGCCTCGCCAAGGCGCCTAAGGGCAAGAAGGTGAAGTATGCAGGCCAGGTTGTTACTGTAAAATTGAAGTAGTCTAATCTCCCACAGATGACACAGATTTCGCAGATTTTTTTATATTCTCAGAAAAGATGAATCTGTGTAAATCTGTGCTATCTGTGGGATTTCTTATATTGATAGGAATGAACAAGAAAACATTATTGGGCGTAGTTTTGATGAGTGGGCTTTTAGCTCATCCGTTGAACGCCCGCGAACATCAGTCTTTTGATAAAGACTGGCTTTTCGTTTTAGCCGATAGTGCCGGTATGCAGAAATCGGAGTATGCTGACGGACATTGGCGCCGCTTGAATCTCCCTCACGATTGGGCGATAGAGGGCGATTTCGCTCCATCTAATCCTTCGGGAGCCAGCGGTGGCGCTCTGCCTGGAGGCATCGGCTGGTATCGCAAGCATTTTTCCGTGAATCCGAAGGAGAAGTACGACCGCCTTACCATCACCTTCGATGGCGTGTATATGAACTCTACCGTTTATATCAACGGCCACAAATTAGGCACGCGCCCTTATGGATACAGCACCTTTGAGTACGACCTTACACCTTATATCAATAGGAAGGGCGATAATGTCATCGCCGTGAAGGTGGATAACAGCGACCAGCCCAACAGCCGCTGGTATTCGGGCTGCGGCATCTATCGCCATGTATGGCTCACCAAGACCATGAAGAAGGCATACATCCCTCAGTGGGGACAGTATGTATCTACCACGCCGCAGGGTGATGTGAAGGTGAAGGTGGATTTCCTTGCCCAGGGCAGCAAGATGAAACTTTCCATCCGCAACACCATCTACGATGCCGAAGGTAAGGTGGTGGCAAAGAGCCAGGGCAACGAGGTGCAGCAGCTTAAGGTAAAGAATCCGCAGCTCTGGGATATCGCAAAAGGTTATCTCTATAGCGTGAAGAGCGAGCTGGTGGTGAATGGTAAGGTGGTGGATACCGCTACTACCACCACAGGTTTCAGAGATGTGAAGTTTGATGCGCAGAAGGGTTTCTTCCTCAATGGCAGGAACATCAAGATCAATGGTGTCTGCGAGCACCACGACTTTGGCTGTCTGGGTGCAGCCGTAAATGAGGATGCGATGCATCGCAAGCTCACCATCCTCCGTGATATGGGTGTGAATGCCATCCGAAGCAGTCATAATCCTCCGGCTCCGGAACTCTTGAACATGTGCGATTCGATGGGCCTCCTCGTGATGGACGAGAGTTTCGATATGTGGCGCCGCAAGAAATCGAATGGCGACTATGCCCGCTTCTTCGATGAATGGCATAAGCGCGATCTCTCTGATTTGATAAAACGGGATAGAAACCATCCGAGCATCATCATGTGGAGCATCGGCAACGAGGTGCTGGAACAGTGGTCGGATGCCGCTGCCGATACGCTCTCGCTGGAGCAGGCGAATCTGATATTGAATGCCGGTCACGATGCTTCAACCCTGGCACATAGCGATGAACTGAGCGTGAACTCGCTCCTGACGCAGCATCTTGCCAAGCTGGTGAAGGAGAACGACCCTTGGGGCATGCGTCCGGTTACGGCTGGTTGCAACGAACCTGACCCTAAGAACCATCTCTTCAAGAGCGGTGCCATCGATGTCATCGGTTTCAACTACCATCATCAGTGGGTGAAGGATGTGCCCAAGAACTTCCCTAACAAGCCGTTCATCCTTTCGGAAAGTGTTTCTGCCCTGCAGACCCGCGGCTATTACATGATGCCGAGTGACCATATCTATACGGCACCGAAGGAATGGTGGCTGCCTTATACCGACCCATCTTTTATGTGTTCGGCATACGACAACATGCATGCTTCGTGGAGCAGTACCCACGAGGAAACCTGGGATGTGGTGAAGCATAACGACTTTGTGGGAGGCCAGTTTATCTGGACCGGTTTCGATTACATCGGAGAACCTACGCCTTACGCTTATCCTGCACGCAGCAGTTATTTCGGCATCATCGACCTGGCGGGTCTTCCGAAGGACAGTTATTATATGTATCAGAGCGAGTGGACCAGCAAGGATGTGCTCCATCTCTTCCCTCATTGGAACTGGCTCCCGGGTCAGGCCATCGATATGTGGTGCTATTATAACCATGCCGACGAGGTGGAACTCTTTGTGAATGGCAAGAGCCAGGGCGTTCGCAAGAAGACTGTTTATGGGGCGAAGAACGAAGGCGA
>ERZ507012.324-NODE-324-length-14648-cov-5.30878_pt1 | contig 14648 bp, 8 predicted proteins | sample MGYA00512878_ERZ507012 | MGnify/ENA metagenome assembly ERZ507012
TATTATAGCTCCCAATGAGAATATAAATTCAAATCTAACTGTTATATAGGCTACTATTAATACAGCACCTATTAATAGAGAATATACAGCTGAAGTTTTTAACTCCTTACCTATACTTGCTCCAACTTTTTCTACTTTATCTATATCATATTTCCCTACTGTATTTAAGCTCTCTAGTAGTGCATCTTTTTGGGCCTCTGTTAACTCTTGAGTTCTTATAATTACAGTATTTCCTTCTGATACCTGTACTTTTCTACTATTTCCACTAAGTTGAGGAATGTTTTTTGCTACATTATCTAAAACACTGTTTATCTCTGCTAGCGAAACAACTTTTTCAAATTTTATCTGTGTTAAACTTCCTCCAGAGAAATCTATTCCATAATTTAATCCTCTAGTTAAAATTACTGCAAGGGAAAGTACAACTAATACAACAGATAGCCCTAGAAATTTCTTAGTATTTTTTACTATTCCTATTTGCATATGTTTACCTCCTTTACTCCAAATAACTCTGGTCTTTCGAATTTAAATGTTTTTACAAATACTAGTAGTAGTATCTTTGTTATTGTAATAGCTGTAAACATAGAAGCTAATGTACCTATTGTTAAAGTTACAGCAAATCCTTTTACTGGTCCTGTTCCAAATGTAAATAAGATTGTTGTAATTATAAGAGTAGTGATGTTTGAGTCAAATATTGCCACAAATCCTTTGTTAAATCCTACCCCTATACTATTGATGATACTATTTCCTAATCTTAACTCCTCTTTTATTCTTTCAAAGATAATTACATTGGCGTCAACAGCCATCCCTGCTGAAAGAATAAGTCCTGCTATTCCTGGTAAAGTAAGAGTAGCATCTATAAAATTTAAAGCTCCAAAAGTAATAAGTCCAAATATAACTAATGCTATATCTGCTACTATTCCTGGTAATCTATAGAATACTATCATAAAAATACCAATTAAAGCCATAGCAAATATTGCTGCATTTTTACTTTGTGCTATTGATTCGTCTCCTAGAGAAGCTCCTACTGTTCTTGTTTCTACTATTTCAGCTTTCACTGGTAATGCTCCAGCATTTAATAGTGTGGCAGTAGCTTTCGCTTCTTCTACTGTATAGTTTCCTGTAATTACTCCATTTCCACTTGGAATTTCAGAGTTTATCATAGGTGCTGTTTGCACAGTTCCATCAAGAGTTATAGCTAATTGTCTACCTATATTATTTCTAGTTATTTCAGCAAACTTTATAGCTCCCTCTTGGTTCATCTCAAATTGGATTTGAGGTCTACCTAAGTTGTCATATGAAACATCTGCTTTTTTAAGAGCTCCTCCTGTAAGTAGAGTCTCTCCTAAAGTTCCATCTTCATTCATAATTCTAAACTCTAAAAGTGCTGTTTTCCCTATCATTTTTATAGCGTCCTCTGTATTACTTACCCCTGGTAACTCTATAATTACTCTGTTATCTCCAGCTTTTTGTACTACTGATTCAGCTACTCCCAATCCATTTATTCTTCTATCTAGTACCTCAATAAGTCTATCCATAGCTTCAGAATCTATGGTAACTCCCTCTTCTGGTACTGCTTCTAATACCACATATACTCCACCCTTTAAATCTAGCCCAAGTTTAGTAGGTTTTGCAAAACTCAACCATACAGCTCCACAGACTACCATTATCACAAGGAGTAATCTCATCATTAATTTTGAACTCATTTTTTCCTCCAGTGCTATTTTTTTCTGTCTAAGAAAGTTTGAAGTATTATAGCAGCTGCTACTTTATCTACTACTTTTCTCTTTTCTAATGCTCCCTTTTTATTAGTTTCATTTAGAAGTCTGTCAGCAGAAACAGTAGTAAGTCTTTCATCTACTTCAAAGATTTCCAATCCCTCAATACTCTTATTGAGCTTTTCTATGAATTCTCTTACCTTCTCAGCTTGTCTTTTTTCTGTTCCATCTAAGCTTTTTGGTATCCCTATTACAAGAGATTTTGTATTCTCCTGAATAAGTATCTCCTCTATTCTTTTTACTGCCTTTACTTTTCTTCTGTCAATAACTTCAAGGGGAGTGGCTAATATCCCCATTATATCAGATTTAGCCACACCTATTCTCACATCACCAACATCTAAGGCAACATATTTTTTAAACATTTTTACCCCTTATAATAAAGTTTTTAGAGTTTCTCTAACTTTAGCTACAGCTTCCTCTATCTTAGAAGCATCTTTTCCTCCAGCTTGAGCAAAGTCAGGTCTTCCTCCACCATTTCCTCCAGCTATTTGAGCAGCTTCTTTTACTAAGTTTCCAGCTTTAACCTTTCCTATTAAGTCCTTAGTTACTCCTACAGCAAATACAGCTTTATCCTCTCCAGAAGCAAGTACAACTACACAACTTCCTAGTTTATCTTTTAAAGAGTCAACCATTTGTCTTAACTCTTCAGCTGTTTTATCTTTGAAAGTTTTTATTACAACTTTTACTCCATTTATCTCTTCAGCAGCAGCATTTAATGAGCCAGCTTCATAGTTAGTTATCTTAGCTTTTAATGTCTCTATCTCTTTAGAGTTCTCTCTTAAAGTTTCAGTCATCTTCTCAACTCTTTCAACTACATTAGCCTCATCAGATTTTACTGTCTTAGCTATCTCTTTAAGAGTTCTCTCCATTTTCTTAACTAATTCATAAGCTCCAAGTCCTGTAACTGCCTCTATTCTTCTTACTCCAGCAGCTATTCCACTTTCAGACTCTATTTTGAATAATCCTATCTTAGCTATATTATCTATATGAGTTCCTCCACAAAGCTCAATAGAGAAGTCGTCTACTTTTACAACTCTTACTACATCTCCATATTTATCTCCAAATAGAGCCATAGCTCCCTCTTTTTTAGCTTCGTCCATACTCATATTTCTTACTGTTACACATAGAGATTCAGCTATTTTTTCATTTACTAAATTCTCTACTTTTTCAATCTCTTCAGAAGTCATAGCTTCATAGTGGTTGAAGTCAAATCTTAATCTTTGTCCATTTACTAATGAACCAGCTTGTTGTACATGAGTTCCAAGTACCTCTCTTAAAGCCTTGTGTAGTAAGTGAGTAGCTGTATGGTTTTTAGCAGTAGCAAGTCTATTCATCTCATCTACTTCTAATAGATACTCCTCTCCCTCTTTAGCTTCTCCTTTTACTATTTCAACTGTATGAGTAAATATTCCTTTTTGTTTTTGAACATCTACTACTTTTCCTTCAAATCCATTTCCAGAGATAACTCCTATATCAGCAGTTTGTCCTCCAGACTCTCCATAGAAAGGAGTTGTATCAAATATCATAAGAGTTTTTCCATCTTTTCCCTCTCTGATACTTAATAATTTAGCTGTCTCTTTTAAAGTTTCATATCCTACAAAGTTAGTAGCTCCATATTTATCATAGAACTCTTCAATAAAGCTATCTTGTCCTTTTTCCATTACAACTTCTCTAGCTGCTCTTGCTTTCTCTTTTTGCTCTTCCATCTTAGCTTCAAACTCTTCTCTTGAAACCTCTACACCTTTCTCTTCACATATCTCTTCAGTTAATTCATATGGGAATCCATAAGTGTCATATAATCTGAAAGTTATATCTCCAGAAAGTTTCTTTCCACCTTCTGATTTTACTTTTTCTATCTCTTGGTTTACAAGTTGTATTCCTTGGTCAAGAGTACGAGAGAATTTCTCTTCCTCTATCTTAACTACTTTTTTGATGTGCTCTAAGTTGTCATTTAAATCTGGATAAGCTTCATTCATCATCTCTACAACTTTATCTACCATCTTATATAGGAATAGTTCTGATTGTCCTAATAATCTTCCGTGTCTTACAGCTCTTCTTAAGATTCTTCTTAATACATATCCTCTTCCTTCATTAGATGGGATTACTCCATCATTTATTAAGAAAGTAACTGCTCTTGAGTGGTCAGTTATAACTTTTAAAGAGAAGTCTTTTTCTTTGTTCTCTCCATATTTAGTGTTAGTTAATCTTCCAGCCTCTTCTACTAATGGGAATAATAAGTCTGTTTCAAAGTTGTTAGACTTACCTTGTACCATAGCTGTAACTCTCTCTAGTCCAGCTCCAGTATCTATGTTTTTCTTAGGTAGTGGTTCTAATGATCCATCTTCCATTCTATTCCACTCTGTAAATACTAGGTTCCAAATCTCTATGAAACGGTTATCTGTTCCCTCATCTCCAAGTTTAGAGTTCTCATCACCACCATAATCTGGTCCTAAGTCTACGTGGATTTCTGAACAAGGTCCACAAGAACCTGTTGGTCCAGCTGCCCACCAGTTCTCATCTTCTCCAAGTCTTACTATTCTCTCTTTAGGAAAGTTACACTTCTCTATCCAAATTTTTTCAGCTTCATCATCTGTTGTAAATACAGATACCCATAATTTGTCCTTATCTAATCCTAATACTTCTGTTACGAATTCCCAAGACCAAACTATTGCTTCCTCTTTGAAATAATCTCCAAATGAGAAGTTTCCTAACATTTCAAAGAAAGTATGGTGTCTAGCTGTTCTTCCAACATTTTCTAAGTCGTTAGTTCTAATTGATTTTTGATAAGTAGTTACTCTTGGATATGGAGCTTCCTTTTGCCCTAAGAAATATGGTTTAAAAGGTACCATTCCTGCAACTGTTAATAAAAGTGTTGGGTCATCTGGAATTAGAGATGCACTTTCAAAATGTTTGTGATTTTTCTTTTTAAAGAATTCTATGAACTCTTTTCTGATTTGATTTCCTGTTAACATAGTTCCTCCAGTTTGTTTCTATTTTCAAATTAAATTTTTTCCTCTGTTATCTTAAATATAATTAATTTTCAAAAATTGTGGAAGTAGTGAGAGAAAGTTAGATTAATACAGCGAAATCGAATGCTAAAAAACACAACTGTTTGAGTGAAACGAGTTTTGTGTTTTTAGTGAGATAAGCCTAATTAATCAACTTTCTTGAACTTGGAACAATTTTTAAAATTTAATGATCTAATCTAATTTAAATTTCTCTCCTAGATAGATTTTTCTAGCAGTTTCATTCTCTGCTATCTCTTCAGGAGTTCCACTTATAAGTACTTTTCCTTGAGCCATTATATAAGCTTTTTCAGTAATTCTAAGTGTCTCTCTTACGCTGTGGTCAGTAATCAATATTCCCAACCCTCTATTTTTTAAATATCTTATTATCTGTTGTATATCCTCTACTGCTATTGGGTCAACTCCAGCAAAAGGCTCATCTAGTAAGATAAAGCTAGGATTATTAGCTATTGTTCTAGCTATCTCTACCCTTCTTCTCTCTCCACCAGAAAGAGAGAATCCTAAAGATTTTTGAACATGAGTTAGCTTAAACTCCTCAAGAAGTTTATCTATTGTCTCTTTTTGCTCAATTTTACTTATTCCCTTCATCTCAAGTACAGCAGCGATATTTTCTTCAACTGTCAAATTTCTAAAAATTGATGGCTCTTGGGCAAGATATCCTATACCCATATTAGCTCTTTTATACATTGGATAGTCTGTAACTTCCATATTGTCACAAAATACTTTTCCACTTTCAGGTTTTACTATTCCTGTAATCATATAGAAAGTAGTTGTCTTTCCAGCACCATTTGGTCCTAGTAGTCCCACTATCTCTCCTTTTTTTACTTCTAGACTTACATTATCTACAACTTTTCTCTTCTTATAACTTTTACATAGGTTTTGAGCTGATAAATTTATCATACTTTATCTCCTTATTTTTTGTAGTCTACATAGACATTTCCAGAGGCTTTTATCTTCTTACTGTTCATATCATATATTCCTCTGTCTGCTTGAACTATTGACTCATTATTTTCAATCTCCACATGACCTATTAACTCCACAGTTCCAGCTTTTTGTCTAATTATTCCTCTATCTGCAGTTACATTAGTTAGTCCATATTCAGAGTTATTATTTTTAATCTGTACATCTCCTATAAGTGTAGCCATATCCTTATCTATGTCTACCTCAGCAACTGCCGATTTTATAACTGTCTCTCCATTTACTGCATCAACTAATGTAAGCTCTGTATTCTCTTTAGAGAAAACTAATCTTCTATTAGAATCTATCTCTATATAGTCAGATTTAAGCTTTTTATCCCCTTGAATAAAGACAGCATTCTCTCTTACTTCACTTCTTAGTATCTCATATTTTCCACTATTTTTGAAGTATACTCTTGAAAATTCTCCACTAAATGTAGTGATAACTCCCTTGTCATTTACATGTCCATTTACATTACCAGTAAAATCCATTATCATCTCATTTAAGTTTCCATGAACTTTATCAGAGATAAATCTATCTCCATTTGCAGTTGTAATATCAGATTTATTTCCATCTAATATTCCACTTTTATTATTGAAAACTCCATTATCCCCTTTAAATGTAAAATCTTTATAATTAATAGTATACTTCTCTAAAGATTTTACTGTTTCTGTTTTAGGATAATATTCCACACTCTCTCCTCTAAATGTAGAGTCAGTGTCCTTCATGACCACTTTACCTTGGAATAGAGCTTTTTCTCCTTGAGAGAAATATGTCATCTTTCTACTTGTAAGAGTAGCTGTATTACTCTTACCATTGAAATTATCTCCAACAAATTTTGAACTCTCTGTATAATAAACTCCTTTACTCATTATACCATAAGTTTTGCCATCTTTTGACTTAAAATCTATTTTTTCTGGAATATAGATATTTTTATCTTTTAAACTATATCTAGCTCTCTCAGAATCTACAATGACATCTTCCCCTTCCATATGAAGATTTCCAGCTATCTCTAAGTACTCTCCATTTTTGAAAGAGAAAGTATCCCCAGTTATTCTTATATTATCTTTAGGATTTACTATCTCTATACTACTTCCCAATTTTCCCAATCCAGTTTTTGTATTATAAGTAAGATCAGTTCCATTAGCTATATAGTTTTCATTTTGTAATTTTACACTACCAGCACTTAAAAACTCTCCACTCTCTTGGTTATAAGTAGCATCTTTTCCTTGAAATTTCATTCCACTATCTTGAGCTTTTACTATATAGTTACCATTTATTTTAGCATTTTTATCTGCTCCTGTATAGATGATACTCTCACTTGAAAGAGAATATTTTTCATCTTCCATAAAGGCTTTTCCTATTACAGAGCTATCCTGTGTATCTGTATTATAGGCTATCTTATCTCCACTAAGTTTTTGCTTTTTCTCTTTATCTAACAGATAACCCTCAGTTATCTTTACATCTTTACTCTCTCTGTTATAATAAAGATTTTTTCCCTTACTTTCATACTTAGTTCCAGAGAAAGTGTAAGTTCCACTTGTACTCATCTCTTTTGTTTCACTATTATAGTTGAAAACTTTTGTAATTAGCTCTCCATCTGCTGACGAGTATTTTACATTTTTATCTCCAGAGAGAGTCATAAGCTTGCTGTTAGTATCATATACCAATCTATCTCCTGCTATTTTCTCTCCCTTAGTAGAGCTTCCCTTTATATTTCCTAAGATAGTCAAGACTTTACTCTCAGTATTGTACTCTCCCTTATCTACCTCAAAGGAATAAGTTCCATCACTACCTTTTATCTTACCACCAATTTTTAATATGTTACTATTTCCAGCTTTGTCTAATCTATCCACATAGATTTTGAATCCATTTGCCTCTATTACAACATTTTTAGAAACCTTTAATGCCTCTGTATCCTCTTTGAAATATAGAGATTCTGCTGATAACTTTACCCCTTTGTAAGTTGTATCAAAAGGTTCCCAAGCTTCTAATATTCTACTATCTGAATTATATCTTAGAGTTTTAAAGTGTCCATCTACTAAACCTACATTTTCTCCTCTACCCTCAAGAGTGATATTATTAGAAAGTACTACTATCTTAGTCAAATCATCATACTCTCCCTTATCCCCCTTTAGAGCTACACTTTCATTTTCTAGTACTACATCTTGAGTCAACTCTATATAGCTCATCTTTGAGTCAGTAGTAAAATTTTGTCCAGAGATTTTTATTCCCTGCTCCTCATTGATAGCAGTTACTCCAGTAGTAGATTTTATCTCATCTTTTAACTTATTATAATCTACACTCTCTGCCTTAAAGCTCCACCCATTAGGACTTATTCCAAGGATATTGTTTTTTAAAGCTAAGTTTCTTACCTTATCAATAAAGACATTATCCCCACTGATAAGCATATCATTTACTTTTGCCTTAGCCTTTTCAAACCCTGTTTCATTCTCTTTTATATAATCCTTTTGTAGCTGAGCTTCCACTACATAGTCTTCATTTTTATAGGTTACATTGCTGGTCTCTATTACTTGCTCTGCCTTTCCTAGCTCCCCCTCATCTCCAAAATAGTTAAGATATCCCAACACAATTACTACAATAAAAATAATTCCATAAACTATCTTTTTCTTATTCATATTTTAACTCCCATTCAATATTTTTTTCAACTCATTCAGTTTTAACAATGCTTCTAATGGTGTTAATCTCTCTGGTTCTATCTCATCTAGTACCCTCATCACTATTTTTTGCTCTTTTGTTAGCTCCTTCCCTTTTAGAGATTCCTTTTTACATTGACACTCTCCCTCTTTAGGAGCCATATTTCCAAAAAGAAGTAGCTGTTCTCCACCTAGATTTTTTTCAACTATCTCCTTTCTCTCCTCTAATCTTTTTAAAATAGCCTTTGACCTATCTAGTATCTCTTTAGGTAGTCCTGCAAGTCTTGCTACCTCTATTCCATAAGACTTATCTGCTCCACCTTTTACTATCTCTCTTAGGAAAATTATCTCATTCTCATCTTCCTTTACCTCTATCCTAAAGTTTTCAGCTTTTTCAAGCTTCTCTTCTAGTTGAGTAAGTTCGTGGTAATGTGTAGCAAATATTGTCTTAGCTCCAATTTTTTCGTGGATATACTCAGTGATAGCAGTGGCTATTGAGATACCATCAAATGTAGATGTCCCTCTTCCTATCTCATCTAAGATAATAAAAGATTTTTTTGTAGCACTATTTACTATATTAGCTACCTCACTCATCTCCAACATAAATGTAGATTGTCCAGTAAGCAGATCGTCACTAGCTCCTACCCTTGTAAATATTTTATCCACAAGTCCAATTTTTGCATAGTTAGCTGGAACATATGAACCTATATGTGCCATTATTATTATAAGAGCTGTCTGCTTCATATAGGTAGATTTACCAGACATATTTGGACCAGTGAGGATTATTATCTCTCTCTTATCATCAAAGACTATATTATTTTTTACAAACTCCCCAGCTGGTATAAGCTTTTCTACTACTGGATGTCTTCCTGCTATTATCTCTATATCCTCTCCATCATTTACCTCTGGTTGTACATAGGAGTTTTTTACAGCTATATGAGCAAAATCTGTAATTACATCTAGATAAGCTACCTTATAGGCTAGATTTTGTAATTCCTCTCTATATTTTTTTATCTCTGTTGTCAACTCTTTAAATAGATAGTACTCTAAAGACTCTATTCTCTCCTTGGCATTCAGTACTTTTTCCTCATACTCTTTTAGATCTGCAACTATGTATCTCTCTGCATTGGCTAGAGTCTGTTTTCTGATATAGTCCTCTGGTACTAGAGATGTATTTGCCTTAGTTACCTCAATAAAATATCCAAATACCTTGTTATATTTTATCTTTAGCCCCTTTATTCCTGTTCTTTCTCTCTCTCTATTCTCTATCTCTAAGATATAATCTTTTCCATCTTTAGAGATATTGTGTAACTCATCTAAATCAGAGTTATACCCAGATTTTATTACTCCTCCCTCTCTTATAGAAAATGGTGGCTCATCTACAATAGCCTTCTCTATCATATTATAAATCTCTATAAGAGTTTTTACCTCTATCTCAAAAAGAGGATTTCCTTTTAAAAGCTTATAAATCTCCAAAGAGTTTTTTATCGAAGTCTTAAGTGCTATTAAATCCCTTCCATTTTCTGTCTCTAAGATAAGCTTTCCTATTATTCTCTCTATATCATAGATATCCTTTAATTTTTCTCTTATCTCCTCTCTAAGAAGTACATTTTCTATAAAAAATCCCACATCTTTTTGTCTCTCTTTTATCTTCTCTACATCTAAAAGAGGATTTTTTATAAATTTCTTAAGCAGTCTACTTCCCATAGAGGTCATACAGTTATCCATTACCCAAAGTAGAGTTCCTGCACTATTTTTCTCTCTCTGATTATCTATTATATCCAGATTTCTTTGAGTAGTTATATTTAGCTCCATTACATTTTCACTATTTACATAGCTTATATTGGTAATAGGTAGTTCTTTTCCCTTTTGTAAGTCTACAACATACTCTAATACCATTGTAGATACTGTAATAGCTGATTTTTTATCCTTCATTCCAAAGCTCTCTAAAGATATTACCTTAAAATAATCCTTTAGATAATCTTCAGCCTTTCTTCTCTCTACAGTTTTAGTAAATTTTATATCACTGAGAGAGTTGTGTTTTTTAAACTCATCTATATAGCTGTCATAAGTTTTTTCATCTAGTAGTATCTCCTTAGGAGCTATCTTGTTTATCTCCCCTAGAAGTCTAAACAAAATATCCTCTCCAACTATCTCACTAGCCTTAAACTCTCCAGTAGTAATATCTATATAAGCTAGGGCTCCTACCTCATCTGTTATCTTTATTCCCATTAGGTAGTTATTACTCTTCTCGTCAAGAAAATCTGTATCAATTATAGTTCCTGGAGTTATTACCCTTGTTACCTCTCTTTTTACTATTCCTTTAGCTGCCTTTGGGTCTTCTACTTGGTCACATATAGCTACCTTGTATCCTTTATTTACTAACTTTGCTATATATGAAGCCACAGAGTGATAGGGTATCCCTGCTAGTGGCACATCTATTCCCTTTTCTCTATTTCTACTAGTAAGAGTAAGTCCTAGCTCCTTTGATGCTGTAACTGCATCCTCAAAAAACATCTCATAAAAATCCCCAAGCCTAAAAAATAGTATACTGTCAGTGTATTGAGATTTTATCTCTCTGTACTGACTCATAAGTGGCGTTTCTGCCATTACTCTTCAACTCCCTCTTGCTCAATTCCCACTTTTAATATATTCAGTAACTCCAATACCTCTTCATACTTATCTGTATGATTTACCTTATCCTTGATTGGATTTGAGTTTCTTATACCTTTTAAATACCAACAAATATGTTTTCTAAGCTCAAATATAAAATCTCTCTCTGGATGCTCTATCTGAGTTCTTCTAGTATGCTCTATTGCCATATTTATTCTATCTAATGGAGTTACAGGATTTAAAATTTTCCCATACTCTAAATACTCTCTAATATCTCTTATTAACCAAGGATTTCCAAATATTCCTCTAGCTAACATTATTCCATCTACTCCAGAATAATCTATTCTCTCTTTGGCATCCTCTGCTGTAAATATATCTCCATTTCCTATTACAGGAATACCTACACTCTCCTTTACAGCTTTGATTATACTCCAGTCAGCTTTACCAGTATACATCTGCTCTCTAGTTCTTCCGTGGACAGTGATATGTTTACATCCTACCTCTTCAGCAATTTTTGCTATCTCCACAGGGTTTTTAAACTCCTTATATCCAGCTCTTATCTTTATAGATAATCCTGTATCATCATTTAAAGCACTTCTTAACTCTGATAGCATAGCCTTTATATGCTCTGGATTTGCCATAAGTGCTGAACCATACCCATTACTTGTAATTTTTTTCATAGGACATCCAGAGTTGATATCTATATGCTTAACTCCTAATCTCTCTACAAACTTTGCACTCTCTACCATCTTTGGAATATCCTTACCAAACAGCTGTACAGAATCTCCCTCTCTAAGTCTTAAGATAACTTTTAGAGTTTTTTCAGAAGCACACTCCATAGCATTGATACTTACCATCTCTGTAAATAGCATATCTGGATTAAACTCTTTCAATATTCCTCTATACGTATAATCTGTAACTCCAGCTATTGGAGCTATATATATTTTCGTCATAAATTTTATTCCTCCATCTCTTATTGAAAAGATATCTCAATCTAAAAATTTTACCATATTTATGACATTTTTTCAATATAGCATTGGAGATTAGAAGACAAAAACTTGATATTTGTAAAAAGTAATACTATAATATCAAAGGTATATATTTTAATAACAAGGGGAGAAACATAATTATGATTAAAAAAACTAATAATTTTATCTCTATCTTTCCTATCTTATCTGGAATATTTTTTGGTTCGGGGGGAATATTTATAAGAAGATTGATTGAATTGGGAATAGATAGCTACTCTGTTGTATTTTTAAGAGTCTTTCTAGCTCTACCTATACTTATCCTATGGCTCTTTGTAGCTGATAAAAAACTTTTCTATATAAAGCTTAAAGATATTTGGGTATTTTTTGGAGCTGGTGTCCTTGGTACTTTGGGATTAAATCTCAGCTATAACTACTCTATCACAGAGCTATCTCTTTCACTATCAGCTGTACTTTTAAGCCTAGCACCTATCTTTGTTGTAATATTCTCATTTTTTCTATTTAAAGAGAAGATTACAGGTACAAAAGTATTTTGTATGCTTTTAGCTATCTTAGGTTGTGCCTTGGCTAGTGGTGTTTTTGAAAGTGCCTCTACTATGCATTGGTCATTTAAAGGGATAGTGGTAGGACTTTTTGCTGCTATTTTCTACTCTTTATATAGTATTTTTTCTAAAATTGCTATGGAGAAAAAATATGATGCTCTTACTATAACACTATATAGTACTGTGGCTATTACCATAGTTCTTTTTCCTATGAATGATTGGAGATTTGTAGGGGAGATAATTAGTAGTAGCCCTTTGGAGATGTCAATTTTTATGTTGGCACACTCCCTTTGTACCTGTATATTTCCATATGCTCTTTACACTATCTCTTTGAAATATATGGACACTGGTAAGGCATCTATACTTTGCTCTTGTGAACCTATAGCTGCTACCATATTTGGCCTTATATTCTATAATGAGATTCCCACTATTTTATCTTTAGTTGGATTAGTTATTACTTTAATTGCTTTAGCTATACTTAGTTTGAAAAAATAGAGAGCTTTTGCTCTCTATTTCTTTATAATCTTTCCTTGTAACTTAAAATCCCTCTGGTAAAAAGATATTCCCACTAAGATTATCCTCTCTACTCCTCTATCTCTTAGCCCCTCATAATATCTTTTCTCCTCTATCTGAGCTAAGGCTTCCTCACTCGCTTTCTCTAGCTCCTCTTTTTCTTTTGCCACCTTAAACTCTATCACCAGTCCATTTTTTCTCTTATCCATTGGCTCTACTACTAAGTCATACCTTCCTCTTCCACCCTCTCTATTAGAGTGTATGTAGTATCTTCTTCTAAGTCCTAACAGCATTCCTAAGATGAATACATGGTAGTGGCTCTCCTTTGAGTTAGAATTAAAATCAAAACAACTTACACTATTTAACATAATGTTTTCTAATTCATAGGTAAAGTTATCAAAATCTCCCTCTAATAGATAGCTCAATGTTCTATCGAAATTATCTACGCTTCCTAAAAAATTACGAATAAAATCTCTTTCAAAGAAATAGTGCACCTCTTCATTTGGTATCCTTATACTGTACTTTCCAAAATCTATCTCCTCTACTGGTGTTAGATATCCAGCATTTGTTAGTAGATACCAAATTTGCTCTGTATTTTTTAGCTCATTAAAATTTGAATATACATCTATTGTTTTATTTATTGTTTCTCTTTGAAATAATTTAGATAGCTCTTCAAATATTGAGCTACTTGCTTCCTTTAACACCTTATTAATTAGTGTATTGCTTGAAGTATTTACCCAGTATGGCATGATTTTTTTTCTATCTAAGAAATTTGTTATACTAAATGGATTATAGACTCTCACCCCACCAAAGATATATCCATTATACCACTTCTGTACCTCTGGTAATCTCTCTTCTAATCCATACTCTATTAGAGATTTCTCCACCTCTTTCTCTGTTATTCCAAAATACTCAGCAAAATCATCTTCTAATATTGAGTTTACCTTTACATTATTTAGCCCAGAGAAGATATTTTCCTTAGATATCCTCATTATCCCTGTAAGTACTGCTTTTTTCAAAGCTGGGTTTTCCTTTAAGGCACTTCCATATAGGGTAGTAAAAAACATCTTTATCTCATCATAATATCCATGCTCATAAGCTGATACCATTGGTGTGTCATACTCATCTATTAGTAAGATTACATCTTGATTGTAATACTCTTTTAAGTAACTACATAGATTTAAAAGAGCACCTCTTAAATTTGCATTGTCTTTCTTTAACCAAATCTCATCAAACTCCATTAAGTTGCTCTGATTTAACTTCTCTCTAATATATTCAAATTTATCATATAGGTTTTTCATAAGTATTGCTATATTTTCCATCATCTCCAGACTGCTATCAGCCTTTACATCTTTAAATGATAAAAATATTACTGGATACTTCCCCTGTTCTGACATTGCTAGAGAGTTAGATATATATAGTCCATCAAAGAGTTTTCTATTTTCAGTATTTCCTTCTATATCATAGAAATATTTGAGCATAGATAGGTTTAGTGTCTTTCCAAATCTTCTTGGTCTTGTTATCAGATGAACAGCTGTCATATCATTTACTAGCTCTTCTATAAATTTTGTTTCGTCAG
>ERZ507012.331-NODE-331-length-14326-cov-16.4463_pt1 | contig 14326 bp, 8 predicted proteins | sample MGYA00512878_ERZ507012 | MGnify/ENA metagenome assembly ERZ507012
AACAAGTTGACAGGTTAACAGGTTAACAAGTTGACAGGTTAACAGGTTAACAAGTAAGTATGCTTTACACCACTTATAATGTTAAAGCAGAATGACAGGAAACTTAAAAAGCTTGGCAAACTTACCTGTTAACCCGTTAACTTGTCAACTTGTTTACTAATTCCGCCAACGCGTAATACCTACTTATGTGTATGAAAAAGAAACAGGGCTTTTCACTGGTAAGTAGGTTCACGTAATTCAAACACTTTTTTGAATTGTGAGCGTAAAGAAGCATAAAAACAAGATAAAAGTTTCTGAAAACGCTCTCAATATAGAATTTGTGCGTATTTTTGCAGAAATATTGATAAAAACGAACATGAAAAGATACTCCATACTGGCCCTTGTGATGGCAATGATGGCTAACTTAGTCTTTACTGCTTGCGATTCTTCCACTACAGGCGAAACCGAAGTGTCGCGCGATTGTATCATCACCTCAGCCACACTTGGCACACTAAAGCGTGAGGTACATACCATTAATGCTGCGGGCAACGACACCGTGATGACTTACACCGTAACTGGAGGTGCTTATCAGCTTTACATTGACCAGGTGAACTATCGCATTTATAACCCAGAGCCATTACCCGTGGGCACACGTACTGACAAGTTGGTGTTTGCCACCAATGGCTTGGCTAATACAGGCTATTTAACCATTAAGAGCCTGAGCACTGGCAACGATACTACCTTCGTAGTAACTGATAGTACCGACTTTAGTCAACCACGTGAGGTGACGGTACATGCCGCTGATGGCGTGTCGACACGTACCTATACTATTAATATAAACGTTTATGATGTTGAGCCCGACTCACTTGAGTGGCAACACGTTGATAGTAACCCCCTAAGTGCGGTGGCCTCGTTTGTTAGTAGCAAAGCACTCTGTGCCAACGGCATGCTCTATGTTTTTGGCCAGCGTGCTGATGGCACTACTCAGTTGGTGCAAACTGAAACGCAGACTCCTCACTTTGATGATGCTCTATCGTTGAGTGGTGTGAACAACTTTAGTGTGCGCTCGGTGCAGTATTTTAAAAATGATTTTTATACACTTGCTGGCAAGCAACTCATCAAGTCAAGCACGGGTACTGATTGGAACAATGTTTCAGTCTCAACATCATTTGATGCGTTGGTAGCAGCCAGCAACGATAGCTTATATGCAGTTAGCCAGGGGCAAATGTGGGCCTCAGCTGATGGCTTAACTTGGAATGAAAGCGATGTTGACACCGAAGGACACCTGCCCACGCAAAATGTGGCTTGCACTCTGCAGCAATCGCGTGCCGATAAAAATGGCAATATGCTGATTATGGTGGGCAACGATGGCGATAACGTAGCGGTGTGGAAACACGATTTTGATGTCAATGGCAACTATCATTATCCTTGGATGTATTTGCCACAGACTGAGGAGTTAGGTGAATATGCCTGCCCTAAGTTAACAAATGCTTGCCTTTTTGCTTACGATGAGGGAACTGTATTAACTGGTCTCACCACCGATGGGCAAATGGCTCCGTTCTACACCAGTCAAGACAATGGTCGCACATGGAAGCCTAATGTCATAACACACCCATCGTTAACAGGCGTACGCTCGTTAGCTGTTGCGGTAGACAATGACCAGTATATATGGATAGTTTGTAGCGGAACAGGCGATGTTTACAAAGGTCGCATTAACCGCTTAGGGTGGAAGTAATGCCTTGTGCAATGCATGAACTGAGGGCGCGGAATGTGATGTGAGTGTTGCCTCTCGTTACAAAAGGTGTCAATTACATTGCGGTTGCTTCACTCTTCAACTTCTCAACTCCTCAAATCTTTAACCCTTACTCTGTTACATGTTACATGGCAAAAGGCAGTGGCATACATATTATATTATTAGCGTTGTGCGCTTTGTGGCCGCATATGCTTTGTGCCCAACAAGACGACAACTTTTATCGTCTTGAGTTAGGTGCAGGTGTGGGCACAAGCATCAACTTTACTGATGTAAAGGACAAAGCCTCGTTGGCAGGAGCACTCATAGCGCGTTTCCCGCTTAATCCACGCATGGCAGTTAAGGCGCAGTTCACCTACGACATGGTAAAAGGTAGCACACAAGGCATGAAGCCCTTTTATCCTGCTAACGCCAATGCAACGGGTACTGATAGGCTCAATTACTCGGTGAGCAATGGCATTTATGATGTGTCGGCTCTTTATGAACTCCACTTCTTGCCCTATGGTTTTCAGCGCGACTATCGAGGTTACAAACGCCTTGTGCCTTATTTGCAAATGGGCTTTGGACTGACTTATGGTGCTGCTGGCAAATCATTTACGGCCAACTTCCCCATAGGTGTAGGACTGAAGTATAAGGTGGCACCTCGTTTAAACTTAGGTCTTGACTGGATGGTTCACTTCAGCCTAAGCGACAAGTTAGACGGCCTTAATGCTCCTTTAGGCATCAAGTCTGAACTCTTTCGCAACAAGGATGCCTATTCGGCTTTGACCTTTACGCTGACTTACGATTTGAATCCCAAATGTCCCACATGTAATAGGGACTGACTCTTTTTCACAATAAACCAAAAAAGGAAATGCAACTCGACTCTTCAAGAATTCCTGCCCACATTGCCATCATAATGGATGGCAATGGACGTTGGGCCAAAGCACGCGGCATGAACCGCAGCATGGGGCATCAACAGGGCGTTGTGGCTGTGCGTGAAATTACCACAGCTTGCTCAAACTTGGGCGTGAAGTTCTTGACGCTCTATACCTTTTCAACCGAAAATTGGAATCGACCTGCCGACGAGGTGGCCGCGCTCATGTCGCTCATTCTTACCTCGCTCGAGGAGGAACTCTTCATGAACAACAATGTGCGCCTACGCATCATTGGCGACTTAAGTCGTGTGCCCGATGTGGTGCGCCAGTCTATTCTTGGGCTGCAAGAGCGCACTTCGGTTAACACAGGCATGACCATGGTGATAGCTTTAAGTTATAGTTCGCGCTGGGAAATAACCCACACCATGCGTCAGTTAGCAACTGAGGTGAAAAAGGGACGATTACAACCCGACGACATTAGCGAGGACACCATATCGCAACACTTGGCCACAAACTTTATGCCCGACCCTGATTTGCTCATTCGCACGGGGGGCGAGGTTCGCTTAAGCAACTATTTACTTTGGCAGTGTGCTTACACCGAATTTTATTTTTGCGACACTTTTTGGCCCGACTTTCATGAAGCTGATTTGTGCAAGGCCATAGCATGGTATCAAAATCGCGAACGCCGCTATGGCAAAACAAGTGAACAGGTTGAAAAGAGTTGTTAGCTCATGAATGGGGGGGTGATGGTAGCTAATGAGTTGACTAATGCCCATGTTGCCTTTCTACCCTTGCCACATGTGTACAATCTTTTTTTACCCACTTAAAAAGTTTTATTGCAACAACACAATAATAAATGAAATATACTCCACGAGTGCTGCTCATGTTTGCAATGGCCTTATCGTCGGTTGAGGCGATACAGGCACAAACTGATGCAGCCGAAGCTATGCCGAATACACCTGTCATTACGTACACGGCCAATCACCCACGCTACATATTAGGGGGCTTGACAGTTGACGAAATGAAAGGGTATGACGTTGACTATCTGCTTAACATCTCAGGTTTAACGGTGGGACAAAGTTATGAAATCCCTGGACCTGACATAAGTGAGGCAGTGCGTCGATATTGGAACCAAAAGATTTTTTCAAATGTTGAAATAGTGGCCGACAGTATTGTCGATGGCAAAGCTTATTTGCACGTGAAACTTACAGCGCAACCACGTATTTCAAGCATTCGCTATACGGGTGTAAAAAAGTCGGAACGTGAGGATTGTGAAAAAATCATTGGATTTCAACCTGGCAACCAAATCACTACCGACATGGTGAACCGCGCAGAACACTACATTAAGAAGCACTTTGAAGAGAAGGGCTTTAAAAATTGCGAGGTGAACATTGTGCAGCGTGAGGACGTAACGGGCGATAACCGCGTACTTGTTGACATTAATATCAACAAGAACGAAAAAATTAAAGTGCAAAAAATCTTCATTACAGGAGCTGACCCTAAGCATGTGGGTAAGTTGAAAAGAGCCATGAAGAAAACGCACGAAAAGAGTTTCGTTAACATGTTTCGCTCTAAAAAGTTCTTGCCCGAAAAGTATAAGGAGGACAAGGACCTCTTGGTCGAAAAGCTGAACTCGTGGGGGTATCGCGATGCCATCATCACGGCCGATAGCGTACAAACAATTGACGATAAGCACGTTAATATTTTTATGAACGTGTATGAAGGCAAAAAGTACTTTGTGCGCAACATTTCGTGGGTGGGTAACACCGTTTATAACTCCGACTTGCTACAACGCATTTTGCAAATGAAGCAGGGCGATGTATATGACCAAACACTCATGAACAAGCGTTTGAATACCGACGACGATGCTGTAGGTAACCTTTATTATAACAATGGTTATGTGTTCTACCGCCTTGACCCTGTTGAAGTGAACGTGGTGGGCGACTCCATTGACCTTGAAATGCGCATTCGTGAGGGACAACAAGCCACCTTTAACCATGTGCGCATTGCGGGTAACGACCGTGTGTACGAAAACGTTATTCGTCGTGAGCTACGCACCAAACCTGGCGACTTGTTCTCAATGGACAACATCAAACGTTCTATTCAAGATTTGGCTCAAATGAACCAGTTTGACCCTGAATCCTTGCAGTCACAGTTTGGGCAGAGTGGCATCAAACCCGATCCCGTAAGCGGTACGGTTGATTTGAACTATCCCCTCACCTCAAAGGGCGGTGACCAAATAGAACTTTCTGCTGGTTGGGGACAAACAGGTATTGTAGGCCGTGTAGGGTTAAAGTTTACCAACTTCTCGGTGCAGAACCTTTTCCGCAAGGGTGGTTATAAGCGTGTAGGCTTCATACCTCAGGGTGACGGACAAACCCTTTCGTTACAGGTGCAAACCAATGGTACTTACTATCAAAACTATGGCCTTTCATTCCTTGAGCCTTGGCTTGGTGGCAAGCGTCCTAACCAACTCTCGTTCAGCATTTCATATAGTAAGCAGAGTGATGTAAACTCTAACTACATCAACCAAAACTACTATAGTCAAATGATGAACTATGCTTATGGTTATGGCACAAGTTCTAATTACTATACCGATGCTTATGACCCCGACAAGTATGTTAAGATGGTAAACCTCAGCTTGGGATTTGGTAAGCGTTTGCGTTGGCCCGACGACTACTTTACGTTTATGGCCGAACTCTCTTACACACGCTACATGCTGAAGTCATGGCAGTACTTCTTAATTACCGATGGTAACTGCAACAACATCAACTTGTCGCTCTCATTGCAGCGTAACTCTACTGATCACCCCTTCTATCCGCGCAAGGGATCAGAGTTCCTCTTCCAAGTTACGTTAACACCTCCTTACTCTTTGTGGGATGGACGTAACTACAAGAATTTGGCTACTGACTACAATAGTGCCAATTATCAAAAGGAGATGCAGGAGAAGTTCCGCTGGATTGAATATCATAAGTGGAAGTTTAAATTCCGCAACTTTACCGCCTTGTCGAGTGCTGTTAAGGCACCTGTGTTGATGACACGTGTTGAGTTTGGTATATTGGGCTCATACAATCAGCACAAAAAGTCTCCCTTCGAAACCTACTATGTAGGTGGTGATGGCATGTCGGGCTATTCAAGTGGCTATGCTACCGAAACCATTGGTTTGCGTGGTTATGAAAATGGTTCACTATCGGGCAACAACTCTTATTATGGCGATGCTTATGCTTATAGCCGCATGACGCTTGAGTTGCGTTACCCGTTAATGCTTGAAACCTCCACCTCTATCTTTGCCTTGGCCTTCCTCGAAGGGGGTAATGCTTGGCAAAATGTTAAGAACTTCAATCCCTTCAACATGAAGCGTTCTGCTGGTGTAGGTGTGCGCATCTTGTTGCCTATGGTGGGCTTGATGGGTATTGATTGGGCTTATGGTTTCCAAAAGTACATCAGTGGTTACACGGGTAAGCGTGCAGGTGGTTCTCAGTTCCACTTCATCATTGGACAAGAGTTCTAAACTCAGCACCGCTTAGTGACACATACCCGTTGGCGGAATTTCAGGTTAACGGGTAAACAAGTTGACAGGTTAACAAGTAAGTATGCTTTACACCACTTATTATGTTAAAGCCAGAATGACAAGAAACTTAAAAAGCTTGGCAAACTTACTTGTTAACCCGTTAACTTGTCAACTTGTTTACTAATTCCGCCAACGCGTGACACATATAAAAAGTTTGTTGCAAGATAACCAACCTTTCCATCTAAAAACAAACTTATTCCGTAATACAGATAAAAGAGGCTTATAAGGCTGCACATAAGCCTTATGAGTCTCTTTTAGTTTAGTTGTAGATATATTCTTAAAAATTAAAACATATACAATCATGAAAAAGCTTTTGATTCTTTTATTGGTGCTTGGAGGTGCTATGAACCTACAAGCACAAAAGTTTGCACTGGTCGACATGGAATACATCTTGAGTAACATTCCTGCTTACGAGCGTGCCAATGAACAGCTAAATCAAACCTCTAAGTCGTGGCAGGCTGAAGTGGAGGCACTTAACAACAAAGCTCAAACGCTCTACAAAAATTATCAAAATGAGAGCGTATTTTTGAGCGATGCACAAAAGAAAGAACGCGAAAAGGCCATCGTTGATAAAGAGAAAGAGGCCGCTGACTTAAAAAAGAAGTATTTTGGTCCTGAAGGTGAACTCTATAAAAAGCGTCAGAGCCTGATAGAACCTATTCAAGACGAAATTTATAATGCGGTGAAGAGTATAGCCACAACACGTGGCTTTCAACTGATTCTTGATCGTGCCTCTGACAACGGCATTATTTTTGCCTCGCCCAGTATCGACATTAGCAACGAAGTGTTGTCAAAGTTAGGCTATGCACAATAACACATGGCTATAGCTGAGAGTATGATATCATAATACGGGTTGATGGGTAATTTAGTTAACGGGTTAACAGGTAAGTTAGTCAAGGTTTTTAGCTCCTCACCATTAAGACTTTTACATAATAGGTTGTGTGTAGCATACTTATCCGTCAACCCGTTAACTTGTCAACCCGTCAACAGGATAACAGGTTAACCTGTAATTCTGCCAATGGGTATCATAACATATAAAAAAGAAGGCCGTGCGAATCACTTCGGGCGGCCTTCATACAAAATGAAATGAATTACTATTACATATGTGAATAGTAATGACTTGCAGGGCTACCTACTTCCCCGCAAGTGGGTGTAAGAGAGGGGGAAAATTGTGCGTTAACCCCTCTCTTCATTCGTTACGTAATGTGGTGAGAGGAGCGTTAGTCCTCATCCACATTCGTCCAATTATCGCTGCTCCAGCCTCTTTCGTCAGAAAGAATGCTAGTAGCGTTTTTGTCCTTGTTTACTTCAACTGAGCTAAGTGAAGCCGCGAGCATAGCATCTTCAATGAACAGATTGATGCACTGGCTATTGGGCTGAATATATGTTTTTTTCATTGTTGCTATAGTTTTTTTTGAACTTTACGTTGATGGGTTACTTTACAAACTTCTTACCATTCATAATGTAGATGCCACCCTTAACAGGAGCTACTACGCGGCGACCTGTGAGGTCAAATACAGGAGCATTGTTAGCAGCGTTGTCAACCATAGTTTTGTCAATGGCTGTAACGTTACCGCCAAAGTTCATTACCAATGCGCTGCTGCTGAGTGCACTTGCGTTGATATAAGCTTTGTTGGCGGGGATGGAATTAAGTGCTGTTGCAGGTACAAAGAAACCTATGCTGTTTGCATCGTCCTTACCAAATACCAAGTAGCTGGCATGGTTGTCGTTTTCGCCCGATGTGAGCACAATGCCAGTGTTTGTACCCGTAATGTCGTTAGCACCTTCAGCCAAGGCTGTAGCCTCGCCAATGGTTAAAGTAGCCTTGTCGGCATCACCCACAAGCACAAAACCATTGTTGGCAGGAACGCTCTCAACATTTGTCATGTTAAGTGCCGATTGGTCATCGCTCAATTTTCCAACATAAGCCTTAGCACCCTCAATGCTCTTTACATCGTAAGGCAGATATACTGAGGTGTATTTGCTATCGCCCACTTGAGCAAGTGATATTTCAACATCTGTGGCAGGAATAACATACCATTCACTGGCTGTAGCATCATTACTCCAACCTACCATGTGTGTACCACTATCAGCAGCATGCAAATAGCTAAAATTAGTATTAGACACGGCATCGAAGAATGTGAAGGTCTTTCCTGCGTGTGAAATAACGTAGCCACCCTTACTATCATAATTTTCATCACCTAATTGAATATTGCTACTTTGTGTAGCTTTGCCAAAGGTGAGACCATTTATTTTAATGCGATAGCGTCCTTCAACAACAGCTGGACAGATGTAAACTACTGAGGCAACACTTTTGCTATCGGTGGTGCTGATAATCTTACTGGTAACTTCGGCAGCATTGTTGCTGAGGCATAGGTATTTTTTATGGTTCTTGTTATACAAACGATAATATTTGCCTACCTCCATGGTTGGTGATGTTTCGTTAATCTTTATGTTTTCATCACCTAAGGCATCCTTTTGGTTGTCGGTTGCGCCTTCAGCGGTAGCGGCAGCATAGGCATTATTAAATGCTGCAAGGTTATCTGCATTACTTAGATATGAACTGCTACCAATAGCATCTTCGGGAGCATCAGCATCATTAATAGCCTTAATTACCTTAGCATATTTAACGGCATATACACCAAAGTCTTGCACATGCATGGTTGAGCCTTCATCGGCACTGGTCCATGTTTTAAGGTCGGTTTGGTGGTTTAAATAGTTTGTGTTATCTTTTGTAAGGCAGAAGCCCAGTTTTTTAGTCGTGGCATTATTGGCATTCGATGCTTTAATCTGGAAAACCTCGCCTTCATCGCTCAATTTTCCAACGCCATCCAACACAAGTGCCTTGTTAGTGGCTTTGTTATAAAGTTTGAAACCCTTAGCAATGCTTCCTACAAATGTCCACTTATAATAGTCGTCGAGTTTGGGGGTATTCGTTTTGCTAATAGTAGGCAAGCTGATGCTGGCATCATCGGCTGCTTTCCATAATATGTTGCCTTGGTTATTGTGCATGTCAATGGCATACCAATGAGCTGTTGAGGCATCGTAGGTGTCAGCAAACTCAAATACTGGCGAACAATTTACGGTATAGGTGGTACCATCAAGTGTTGATGTTCCAACTGTAAAATAGGTAATGGGACAGTCGGGAATAGTTACATCATTCTTGTTGATAGTAGCGGTGGTTGTTGCAACTTGTTGGCCATTATAGGTGTAATTAAAGGTAAAGTCTACGTCATTAATATCTACAAATGTCCAAGTAGAGTTACCATCACTTGCTTGGTAGAACCCCATGTTGTTACTAACACCGCCATGCCAGTTCCAGCTAAGGTTGTCATTGTTGCCGTCAACGCCTTCAGGGAAAATGTCGTAACGTTGTGTTTGGTTGTTTTCCAACTTAATTTTCCATTGCTTGGCTTCATCCTTACTATCTGTAAAGATAACCTTGCTGTTACCTGCTGTCATATCGGTGTAGGTAACGTACTTGTTGTTGGTAGTGCAGAACAAATAATATTTACCCTCTTCAGAGCCACCATAAATTTTGAAAGTAGCTCCGTCAGCCTTCGTTTGCGTTGAGCCGATATAAATTCCGTTTAATTTACAAAAGTACCCATTGGCAGGATTTTTAATGTAAAACTCATGCGACTCAGTATCGGTTGAAACCGTAAAGGTTCCAGCCAAAGCACTTGTCGCACTTGCAGCTAATAGCGCAAGCAAAAAGTAATTTTTCATCATGTTATTTTTTTGATTTATTATGTTAATGCTTTTCGTAGCAATGGGTGCTTAACAAATGATTTTATACGCGTGAATAGTAGGCATCGCGTAAATATCTGTTAATCACGTTGCAAATGTAAGCTATAATACAAAACAAACCAAACAGGGGGGGGTAAAAAACGTTAAATGATTAAATAAACTTTGTTTTTGTTGCTTATGGATGAATTTTGAAGGCAATTTTATGATAACATCCTTACAAAGATAGTGCAAGGTGAGTGCAAAGCATCAAGTTTGCTTGAATGCATTGCACTCACCGCTGCCTATTTTATTCAAAAAACAAAAACGCATGGGATACAGAGAAGGAAACTCTGTATACCCATGCGTTTTCACCCAATAATTTATGCTTTAAGGGGAAATTTTATTCTGATGTTGGGATTTGTATGTTATTGGAGGTGTTTTTTCTTTGCGAACATACAAATAGCACATTAGAATAATTTATTCACTTTTTCAGAATAAATAGCCCCCCTTATATATTCTTCAGTGTAACGAGTGCGGCTTCAACGGTAGGCACATCATTAATAATCATGCGCCGATGTCCACGATTCTCATCAAGTTTGCAACGCTGATATGAATTTGTGGCAAAGTTAATAATGCGTTCAAAAGTGTCGCTTTGATAAAAGGCACTCTCTGTGTTACGCACAAAGTAAAGCGTCATGCGTCTGTTTTTTAGTGTCAAGCGTTCTGCTCCTAACTGGCGTCCAATGGCACGCAGCGGCACAATGCGTAGCAGTTCTTCACCCTCAGGCGGTAGCGGACCAAAGCGATCCTCCATGCGATGGCGGAAGTCTGCAATTTGCTCTTCGGTAGATAACGAGTCAAGTTCACGGTAGAGCAGCATGCGCTCTGTAGCTCCAGGCACATACGTTTCGGGAAAATATGCGTGCAAGTCGCACTCTACTGTACAATCATCAACAAAGCGTTCGCCACTGAGGTGCCCTGTCTTTTTCAACTCATCAGCGTAAAGGTCGGCAAACTCGTCATTCTTAAGCTCGGTTACCGCCTCGGCTAATATCTTTTGGTAAGTTTCGTAACCCAAATCGGCAATAAAGCCACTTTGCTCAGAGCCTAACAAATTGCCCGCACCACGAATGTCAAGATCTTGCATGGCAATGTGTATGCCCGAACCTAAGTCTGAAAAGTTTTCTATAGCCTCTAATCGTCGGCGCGATTCATCGGGCAATAAAGCCAAGGGGGGAGCTAATAGGTAGCAAAAGGCTTTGCGAGAACCACGACCCACACGTCCGCGCATTTGGTGCAAGTCTGACAAACCAAAGTGGTGAGCCGCATCAATAATAATGGTGTTTGCGTTGGGCACATCAATGCCATTTTCAACTATGGTAGTCGAAATGAGTACGTCGTAGTCATAATTAACGAATCCCATAATTACCTTTTCAAGTTGGTCGGGAGGCATTTGCCCATGACCGATGGCAATGCGAGCATCGGGCACATATTTATGAACCAAGTTTTGCAGGTTAGGCAAGGCTGCTACGCGGTTGGTCACAATGTACACCTGGCCGTTACGGCTCATTTCAAAGTTGACGGCTTCGGCTATCACCTCGTGACTAAAGGTGTGAATCTCCGTTTGTATAGGTCGACGGTTAGGCGGGGGTGTTTGAATAACACTAAAGTCGCGTGCACCCATAAGTGAAAATTGAAGGGTGCGGGGTATAGGAGTGGCCGACATGGTGAGCGTGTCAACGTTTACTTTGAGTTGGCGCAACTTCTCTTTTACAGCTACACCAAACTTTTGTTCCTCGTCAATAATGAGTAAGCCTAAGTCGTGCCATTTCACACTTTTACCTATAAGTTTGTGCGTTCCCACCACAATGTTAATTTTACCCTCGGCCAAGTCCTTGAGCAAAGCTTTGGTTTGTGCTGTTGAGCGAGCACGTGTAAGGTAGTCAACCCTTACGGGGAAGTCTTTCAGTCGGTTGGCAAACGTTTTGTAATGTTGCAAGGCCAACACTGTAGTTGGCACCAACACGGCCACTTGCTTGTTGTCAGCAGCGGCCTTTATGGCGGCTCGAATGGCAATTTCAGTTTTGCCAAATCCTACATCGCCACACACCAAGCGATCCATAGGCTTGGCGCTTTCCATGTCCTTTTTCACCTCTTGCGTCACGCGCAGTTGGTCGGGAGTGTCTTCATACACAAAACTGGCCTCCAACTCGTGTTGCATAAATGAGTCAGGACTGAAGGCAAAGCCTTTCTCTTCTTTACGTTGTGAGTAAAGACGTATAAGGTCGCGGGCAATGTCCTTAATCTTCTTTTTAGTGCGCTCCTTCAACTTTTCCCAGGCTCCTGTGCCTAAGTTGCTAATGCGCGGAGCTTCACCGTCTTTGCCTTTATATTTTGAAACTTTGTGCAGCGAATGAATGCTCACATACACAGCATCATCGTTTTTGTAAGTGAGCTTTATCATCTCCTGCATCGCACCATCGGCTCCAGGCATACGCACCAATCCCGCAAAGCGCCCCACACCATGGTCAATGTGCACTACGTAGTCGCCTGGCTCAAATTGCATCAGCTCTTTAAGCGACAAGGCCATCTTAGCATCGCGTGCATGGTCGCTCTTTAAATTATATTTGTGAAAGCGGTCAAATATTTGGTGGTCGGTAAATAAACACACTTTTAGGTCAGCATCACTAAATCCACCATGCAGTGTACGCTCTATGGGGACGAACAGTTGAGAGGCTGTGTTCATCTCTTCAAATATGCTTTGCAAACGTTCTGTTTGCTTAGCACTGTCGGCCAATATGTACACTTCATAGCCATCGGCTTTCAATTGGCGCAAGTTCTGACGCAAAAGTTCAAAGTTCTTGTGATAGAGTGGCTGTGGCGTAGTGTTAAAGTGTATCACGGTCTGCGCTGTGCCCAAGGGCTGTGCTCCTATGTTAACACGCTGCAATGAGGCTACACCGCGTAGGAAGTTTTCACCCGTAATGAGCATGAGTTCTTTTTTCAAACGCTCTTGTTGGGCTTGTTCCTCCATCTCTGATGTTGGAGCTAACTCCTGTTGCGCTTGACGAGCAAAGCCTTCTTCATAAATGCGGTCAATGGCATCATGCACAAAACCTAAGTCTTTTACTACTAATAGGGTGTCATGGGGCAAATAGTCTGTTGCCGATACCAAGGCACCTTGCGCTTCACCTTGTTCAGTATCGGGCACAATGCTTATATCTTCCTTATAGTCTTTTGACAATTGGGTTTGCACTTCAAAGGTGCGTATGCTTTCTACATCATCGCCAAAAAAGTCGACACGATATGGAAACTCTGACGCAAATGAGTAAATATCGAGTATGGAGCCACGCACGGCAAATTCACCAGGTTCATACACATAGTCTTTGCGCACAAAGCCCACCTCTAACAAGCGTTTGGTGAGCGCCATAAGGTCATACGTTCCACCTTGATGCAAGTTGATGGTGCGTGCCACCATGTTTTGTGGTGGGGCAACGCGTTCTGACAAAGCTGCAGGAAAGCTTACTATGTATAGCGGTCCGCTTTTTGCTCCATCTTTTTTACCTTCAGTTGACTTTAAGGCCGACAACTTGTTTAAAACTTCGGTGCGTAATATTTCATTGGCAGCATCGCGTTGTGCATATTTCACAGCTCGACGATAGGTGGATGGATAAAACAACACCCTTTCATCGTCAAGCAATTGCGTCAAATCATGATAAAAATATCCCGCCTCTTCTTCATCATTTAAAATAAAAAGGAAGGGACGAGCTATAGGTACATTGCGTTCGCTCAAAGCAGCAAAAGCCACAGGGGCAGCCGAACCTTGCAGTCCTTGCACATGTGTCAAAGCTGTTTCACGGTTGCTCAAAATCTTTGCCAAGGCACCTATTTGTGGGTGCTTTGCAATTCTTTTTAAGAGTTCAGGTAATTGCATACTGCAAAGTTATTCTTTTCTCATTTCTCAGAATCATTTACTTCTTGTTTTTTTCTTCTGTAGTGTAACATCTCTCATTATCTATTATAGTTCATATACTCAAATGGCAATATACTCAAGTGGCAATGAGTACCCGTTGGCGGAATTTGAGGTTAACGGGTAAACAAGTTGACAGGTTAACAAGTAAGTATGCTTTACACCACTTATTATGTTAAAGCCAAAATGACAAGAAACTTAAAAAGCTTGGCAAACTTACCTGTTAACCAGTTAACTTGTCAACCCGTTAACCTGAAATTCCGCCAACGCGTTATATATATAATACCCCTTTGGCGGAATCCTTGGTGAACGGGTTAACAAGTAAGTATGCTATACACCACTTATTATATAAAAGTAAAAATGGTAAGAAGCTAAACAATTGGACAGACTTACCTATTAAGTAAAGGTAAAAGAATAAGTTGAGCAATTTTTGCATGTATTTTTAGGTGTTTTTGAAACCTGGGCGAAGG
>ERZ507012.361-NODE-361-length-13862-cov-4.93518_pt1 | contig 13862 bp, 9 predicted proteins | sample MGYA00512878_ERZ507012 | MGnify/ENA metagenome assembly ERZ507012
AACAAGCACTACCGCTATAAGTACATAAAGTGGAGTTTCTTTCTCTGAAAGATTCTTTGTATCTGTAACTACTGCTGACATACCGCTTATGAATGCCTGACCTTCTGTTTCTTTTCTTATCTGTGTTATAGCATTCATAGTGTCATCACTTGAAGTTGTATTATCGAAGAATATAGCAAATAACGTTGTATCTGTGCTGTCATTCTCGAAATACTTCCTGAACTTTGAAGGTACCATTTCTGATGGAACATCCTCACCAACTATTCCTGTATAAGAAATAACCTGTGCAACGTGTTCTACATTCTCTACCTTCTTGATAAGCTTATTGGCAGATTTCGTGTCCATATCCTGGACAACCACCATAGCATAGGCACCCTTATTGAAATCCTTCATAAGAATGTCCTGTCCCTGCATAGTCTCAATCTCATCTGGAAGATAATACAGGATATCATAGTTAACTCTTGTATTAACATATCCAATTGCAGATGGAATAAGAAGCAGGATACTTAGAACCAGAATAGGGATTCTAAGCTTAACGATTACTTTTCCAAACTTTTCCATACATTCGCCTCATTTCTACGTCTGCGACGTCTTCTTATATATTTATCCACCTTAGTGATCAGCCTTAACAGCTCTCACAGATAAATATATTGATAAAAACTCTCAAATATGACTTGTGGTCATTTTCTTTACAAACGATATTCTAGCACAAAATGACTGATAGTCAATATCAAAAATGACTTTAGGTCACTTTTTTATAGATTTTTTATTTTTTTCGTGTTAAAATAGTTACAGCTTTAAGAAATGAGGTTTTTGTATGGGAAAACTAGAAAGTAATAAACAACAAAAAAGAACTTCTCTTTTAGATACAGCATTTAAACTTTTTACAACACAAGGGGTATCAAAAACATCTATTGCTGAGATATCACAGAAAGCGGGAATAGCCAAAGGAACCTTTTACCTTTACTTTAAAGATAAATATGACATCAGAAACAAGCTGATTTCTCATGAGGCAAGCAAGCTTTTCAAGAATGCTGCTACTGCTCTTAACAGGCACATATATGAGGAAACAGCTAAAAATGCCGCTTTTACAATCTCCTTTACTAATCAGATTGTATTCATTGCAGACCATATAATCAATGCTCTCAATGATAACCAGACTCTTCTTACTTTCATTTCAAAGAATCTGTCCTGGGGAATATTCAAAGAGGCTCTGACAACCAATGTTGCTGATGATGATCTTAACTTCAAAGATGTATATTACGATATGCTGTCAGAATCCGGACTCAACCTTAAAGAACCTGAAATAATGCTCTTTATGATAGTAGAACTTATAAGTTCTACATGCTACAGCGCCATTCTCTACAAAGAACCTGCTGATATTGATACATTAAAGCCTTATCTTTATAACACTATACGGGCTATTATCAATGAACACACTATCAGCAATTAAATATAGTTTCTTCTTTTTTTTTCTACACATAAAATAAAAAGTTCAGGATAAACATCGACTTGATGTTTATCCTGAACTTTTTTCACGTTTATCTTTAGTTCTTCACTACTTCCCTCGTATATCACAGTATACAGACCCCCATCTGCATACTGTAATCCTGTTAACTTTTCTGCCAACCCTATATTCGGCTGACTGCAAAGCTTACTACTTTCTCATATTAAAATACCTTATTGCTTCAATTGAAAAAATTAACTAAATTCTTTTCTTCCTGTTATCATATACAACTACTGATAATACAAGTCCTGCTGCCATCATAGCTAATACTGCATATACTACTGGACGTGCTGTATCACCTGTTGTTGCGCCTTCACCTGATTCAGTAGATGGAGCTGTGGCTGCATCACCTGTGCTGCTATCAGCATTGCCATTATTAGTATTATCTGTTTTATCATCTGTAGATGGTGTTTCTGGTGTTGTTGGCTGTGTTGGAACTGTTGGTGTATCACCCTTGTTATTATCATCCTTACCAGACGCAACTGTACTTGGCTTAACTGATTTAGCCTCAGCACTTGTTACATCAAGTCTTGCACCTGAGTTAGCTGGTGCTGTCTCATTTAACTCAAGAAGACCATGCATATTGATTGTACCATCTTCATTTCTTGTTGGAAGAACTGAAGTATCTACATTTACAAACCAGTCTTTAGTTGCTTCAACACCTAAGTTATTATAAGAAGCACTTCCATTATAGATATAGTTATCCTCGCTATGAAGAGCAAAAGGAATTAAATCATCAAGTTTAGTGTTCTTATCATTGTTTAAAGAAATTAATCCCTTAACAACCCATTCTTTTCTGTTTGAATCCTTTGTATTAAGACCTACATTGTAAGCACTATTCTTAATAGAATTGTTGTATGATGTACAATCATATATCTTAATATCAGGACAACTGTTACTTGTGATTCCCTTAGCATGGTTATCAAATGTGATGCTGTTCTTAAGAACATGTCCACCCTTTAAGTAACCACCACCAAGCTTGAATCCGTTACCTTCACCATATTCATAGTTAGGATCTGTAATATCATCTGTTGTAAGCCATCCGTTGTTGTAAGCTACACAGTTTTCAATAGTTACAAGACCTATCTCACCTGATACTGACTTAGCATAAAGATCCCATCCATCATCAATATTGTTATGTGAAATACATCCGTAGAATCTGTTTCCGTTACCACATGTAAGCTTAGCTGCGAAACCATCTGCATCGTTACGTCCAGCATCACAGTTATCAAAAGATTCACAGTTCTTTACAAGGTTATCTGTTGGCCATAACTTATACTTAATACCAGTCTTGTTATCAGCACTTCCTGAACGGCTTATCTGGATACCTGAATTAGCTGCATGTTCAACTGTACACATTTCAACGATATTGTTGTTACCACTAATCTGGATACCTACGCCTGATGAATCCTTAACATAGATACCATATACGTGCCAGTAATCACCAATGATTGATAAACTACAGCCTTCAAATACTGCCTTACCTGTATTCTCAGCAACAAGAGTTATCATTCTGCTTGCTGTACCACTTACGCTTCTCTGGATTGATATCCAATCCTTATATGTACCATCTTTAAGTACGATAGTCTGTCCTGGCTGTGCATACTGTACTGCTGTTGCAAGATTAAGTGGCTTAGCCTCTGTAGCATCACCATCTTTTGTTCCATCTGGTGATACTATAAGAACACCATTCTCTTCTCCATACGTAGCACGCTTAACTGTTACATCACCCTTAAGTTCATCTGTAGATGTAATCTTATCACTTGCCTTTGGAGCATATGTATAAGATATCTTATTGTCACCAATATTAACTGCTACATTTACTCTTGCAGCATCACCAGCTGATAATACTCTTTCTTCTGTCTTACCATCTGAACCTGTTACTTTAAGTGTACCATCACAGTTAGGAACATAGATAAATTCATAGCTTGCTGCACCTACTGTATTAGAAGAATATACTCTTCCGCTTGGTGTTATCTTATCGTCACCCTTATCATTAGATGTAATACCCTTACTCTCTGATTTAGTGAACTTGATGTTACTAATCTTAACACCAATCTTTCTACTTACCATCACACCAACAACAACTGTTCCATCTTCCTGTACTGATGTGAATGAATTATCTGTATTTTTAAGTTCTTCACCATTGCATACTGCTGTATATCCTTCATCTGTCTTCTCAAGTGAGAATTCATATGTTGAATCTGCTGCAAATGATGTAGCTGCCTTAAAGTCCTTCTTTGTAACAACTCTGTCAACACCATCATTATTAGATGAATCTGCTGATGTATAACCTGTTACATTTCTCATACAAGCTGTTTTTGACTTGCTGCTATATACCATAGATGAAGCATAGTTGAAATACTTATGTACATAGTCAACCTTGCCCCAGTTGTTAATACCAAGTGTATCAGCTGCTACTACACCAAAACCAGTCTGGTTATCTGGTGTCTTAGAAGTATCTGTTACTGTAAATGTAGCTGATAACTTAAAGTTTTCTGTATCTGGATCAATCTTTGTATAGTAGTAAGAGAAACCATCTTCATCATCAGATATCTTACCACTTGTCTGTGAAGCAATTTCAATAGTTCCGTTTGTATTAGAAATATCTAAAGCTTCAACGTTGTTCTGCTTATTAGCTGTCTGTTCCTGTGAATCAAGATCATACTTAGTTACTGTTCCATCTTCTGCTGTAATAACCGCATTAGTTGTCTGTGCAGAACCTACTGTGGCTACATACCATTTCTGATCTGCATCCTTCTTAACTTCAACTGTTGCAACAGCATTAGCAACGAATCCATCGCTGTTTCTTATTGCTTCAACCTTAAACTCATAGCTCTTACCAGCCTCAAGTCCTGTTACTGTGTAATCTGCCTGGCTTGCTTTAAGATCTTTAACAGCATATGTAAAATCACCTGTGCTTCCAGCTTCCCTATAGCTTACTGCGTAGCTGTCTGCATCTTCAATATTAACCCAGTCAAGATATACGTTTCCGTTACCCTTATTCTGTGCCCATGTTATAACTGGCTTTCTTACTGCAAGTGTATATGCACCATAACTGTATGCACCACTTGACTTATCAGCTGCACCAACTCTCTGTGCAACTGCTGTGAATGTATAATCACCTGACCAGAGTGGTGTAAATGTAACTGAATCTGTCTGTGCCTTAACATTAACTGTAGATACTTCGTATCCACCTTCAAGCATAGTAACCTTTACATTCTCAGCACCTTTAAGTTCATCTATAACTGATGTGAAGTTAACAACAAAGTTTCCATCTGCATCTGTTGTAACTGAATTGATAACAGGAGATTCTACTGTATCCCATGCAACTGCCTGCTTATTCTCTTCTGGATCATATTCTACCTTGATATCGTATATGTCAGCACCCTTAGCACTACCAATATAATATGTACCTGGCTTAACATTTTCTAATGTATATGTTCCTATCTCATCTGTTACACCTAACTGACCTATTGCTGTACCAGAAGTAACTCCTGTCTTAGCATATATAAGGTTAGTACCTTCACCAGATGCTCCCTTAGCTGCCGCTACAAGAGTAATCTTAGCAGTCTTTTCAACATTAACCTTAATTGTTGCTGTTCCATCTGCTAACTTAGTAGCTCCACTAAGCTGAAGCTTATTGTTATATGTAACACCCTTATATTCTGCTGGTGCTGCTAACTTAATAAATACATTCTTTGAACCATTGCCAGCTACTGTGAAGTAACCATCTGTTCCTACTGGTGTATCTGCTGTTACCTTGAACTTGCCATCTTCACCTGCATTAGAAACATCAAGGTCATTAGCGTTCATTTCATACTTCTCAATATACTTAACACTCATATTAAATATATCAAGACCATTCTTAGAACCAAGCTTATATGTACCAGCTGGAAGCTCTACTGTATACTTAGCTGCTGTACCCTTTTCAAATACTGCATCTGCAAGTGTAACTGTGGCACCGCCATCCTTAGCATACTGTAACTCTGGAACTCCTGAACCTTTCTGGGCTGCTACTAATGTAAGTCTGAAATCCTGCTTTGCTGTAAATGTGATAGCAGACTTTTCTTTTCCATCTGCGAATGATGGACTTCCATCTAATCTTAATGATGTTGTAAGTGTTTCCTTACCATAAGCTACTGACTGACCTGTAACTAACTTTGTCTTGTCACCATTCTTATATACATTAAAGAAACCTGATAATGTATCATCAGCTATAAGCTTACCATCAGCACTAAACTTTGATGCATCTACTGTTGCACCATCAACTGTATATTCTGGTAAACGGCTCTGAACCTCTACATATAAGAAGTTACCACCATTGTCACCACCAAGCCAGTACTGACCAGCTTCATCAAGATTAAACTCAATCTTGTTAACAATGCTTGTATCGTTTTCCATCTCTATAGATGTAGCCTTAGCCCCTGCTTTAGCATACAGGAATGAATGTTTATCTTTAACTGACTTTACTGCAACATAAGCTATAACCTTAACTGGCTCTGTTGTAGTAAATGTTATACCTGCCTGTCCTGTAGATGTATTTAATCCACCTCCAAGATTAAGCGCCTGTGAATATTCACCCATGTTACATTCAAGCTTATCAGCCAATGTCTTTAATGAGTTCTTACCACCCTTAGCAGCAACAGTGAAATAACCATCTGTTCCTACTTTAATATCTTCTGTGACCTTGCCTTCTGCGCCAAACTGCTCAGCTTTAAGGTCAGCGGCATCCATGACATAAGCCTTTTTTGCCACTGCTGTTCCTTCGCTTCCAGTACTTTCAGCTGCAACAACAGCCGCTGGAACAGAAGGGAACATACCTACCAACATAAGTACTGCGCTAAACATAGCGAATACTCTGTTAAAAGTCTTCTTCTTCATAACTTCCTCCTGATATATATTTGATTCACATTTCCAAAAAACTGTACAATATAAACAATTCCTCAATTAAAACAATCAATTCTTTAAATAATTATTATAATATTACCAAAAAAAACGCCTTTTCTTCTTTGTAACACTTTTATAATTATTTTTCTTTTACCTAATATTTTTTAGAAATATTTCACAAGTAAACGTATTATATATTATTTATTATAATAAAGCAACCTATTTTGCATAAGTTTTGTAACAAAAATGGCCGTCGCAATAAGAAAAAAATCTTAATGCGACAGCCTCTTCTATTTTTTATTCACTTTCAAGCAGCTTATTGTATATATCCCTCTTAGATACACCTCTGTCCTTAGCTGCTGCCTTCATAGCTTCCTTCTTATCCATCCCCTGGTCCATATACATCTGTACATGCTCCATCTCAGACATAGCCTTCCACTTATCCTGTTTCTCCTGCTTTATCGCATCACGGCTCTTACCTGCGATAACAAGAACAAACTCGCCTCTTGGCTCATTCACTTCATAATACTCACAGGCTCCATCAAGTGTTGTCACCATGCTGTTTTCATATCTTTTCGTAAGCTCCTTGCACACTGTTATTGCACGTTCACCACCAAGCACTGTGCTAAGCTCCTTAAGTGTCTTTAACAGCCTGTGAGGTGCTTCATATATAATCATAGTTCTTGTTTCTGACTCAAGCTCTGAAAGTATGTCTTTTCTCTCATTTTTGTCCGATGGAAGAAATGCTTCAAATGCAAATCTTCTTGTAGCCTGTCCTGACATTGTAAGTGCTGTTATACAAGCTGCTGCCCCAGGCACACTTGATACCTTTATACCTGCCTCAAGTGCCTGTCGTACAAGCTCCTCTCCAGGATCTGATATACCAGGTGTTCCTGCATCAGTTATAATGGCCACATTTTCACCCTTAAGCATTTTCTCAACTAGTGTTTTTGCCTTGTCATACTTGTTATACTCATGATAACTAGTCATTGGCGTATTTATTTCAAAATGGTTAAGCAGCTTTATACTGTTTCTCGTATCCTCTGCTGCTATAACATCAACCTCTTTTAATATTCTTAACACCCTGAATGTTATATCCTCAAGATTTCCTATAGGTGTCGCACATAAATATAACTGTCCTATACCCTGGCTTATGCCTTTATCCGATTCCAATATATCTTTATTATCCATACAAACACCCTTTCATATTGTAGCTTCCATATTAATAACCTTCCAGATTATTATTTATATCCGGAATCATCCCAGATTCATTCTTTCATTCCATACATATCCAGAAGCTCTGCTGTATAACTTCCGTCTTTATTATATACAATAAGTGGTTCCTCCACTTTAAGCTGCGAATTTCCACCTTTAACTGCCTCTATAAGCACCATATTGGCAGGCTTATCCACATATGGATATACAAGCCTCATTCGTTTAGGCTCTAAGTGGTTGTTCTTCATAGATGTAAATATATCTACTAATCTTGATGGCCTGTGCACCATATACATATGCCCCTTAACCTTAAGACACTTAGATGCCTCTCTTACTACATCTTCAAGACTACATAAAAGCTCATGCCTTGCTATGGCCTTTGCACTTTCAGGATTAACTATTCCATGATTCTCATTCATATATGGTGGATTACTTGTCACAACATTAAAAGAAGCCCCACCAAATATACGTGAAGCTTCCTTAATATCACCCTGAACCATATTTACGTGATCAGAAAGGTTATTCAAACTGACATTTCTTGCTGCAAGATTGAAGCTTATATCCTGTATCTCAAGTCCTGTATACATACCACCAGGATTCTTAGCCTGCATAAGTATAGGTATTATACCATTCCCTGTACCAAGATCCAGCACCTTATCATTCTTTCCTGCTTTTGCAAATGTAGACAATAAAACTGCATCCATACCAAAACAGAACACATCTGTATTCTGGATTAACTTAAGATTATCCCTGCATAAATCATCTATTCGTTCATTAGCATTAATCTTATATTCTGCATTAATACAAGCTTCTGCATTTATCTTAACATCAGTCATCATTGATATGGGCTTTTCCTTCCTTTCTCTCAAGCTCTTCAAGCTCTTTTAACTCTTTATCATCTATGTTCATTCTGTCATTTTTTCTTTTAGGCTTAAATCGCAGCTCTGAAACAGGATATTCCCTTATTTCTTTTTCATCGCCATCAAGTGTTACTATAACTTTAACAAGCTGTCTTAATACATTGACACTTGACACCTCACCTTTAAGCTTCTCAGGAGTGGTTACATAATCTCCTACACTTGGAAGATGGCTGTTAAGCTCTTCATAAGTTTCCTGCTCATTCTTAAGGCAGCACATAAGTCGTCCACACACACCTGATATTTTAGATGGATTAAGTGAGAGATTCTGCTCCTTTGCCATCTTAATAGATACTGGTACGAACTCTGGCATATATGTTGCACAGCACAGTGGTCTTCCACATGAACCTATACCACCTAGAATCTTAGTTTCATCCCTTACACCTATCTGCCTTAACTCTATACGTGTCTTAAACACTGATGCAAGATCCTTAACAAGCTCCCTGAAATCTATTCTTCCATCTGCTGTAAAGTAGAACAATACTTTATTATTATCAAATGTATACTCAACCTTGATAAGCTTCATAGTAAGATTATGTTTTTTAATCTTTTCCAGACATATCTTATAAGCTTCCTTTTCTTTTTCCCTGTTCTTTGCTTCTCTTTCATCATCCTCAAGAGTAGCTATCCTTATAATCGCTTTGAGTGGCTGTACTACATCACTGTCTTCAACTTCTCTCTCTCCAAGTACAACAGAACCATACTCAACACCACGCGCTGTTTCAACTATAACGTGCTGGCCAACCTCAACACTATATTTGCCAGGTGCAAAGAAATATATCTTTCCCACCTGTCTGAATCTAACTCCAACAACCTTAGTCATTATATTCTCCTAACCTTTAGTCAGTTTATTTGCATTTAATGCGTGTTGAAAACCCCATAAATAGCTGCATCTACAACTTTTTATTTCATTTTCAATATTTTCATTTTCAATGTTGTCATTCTCATATTGTCATATCCAATATATTACATCTTAACTTATACCTACATAGCCTCTTTCATAGCCATAATAAGAAGCTCTATACATAAATCAAAGTTAACATTAGCTTTGAGTCTTATTCTCACCTTATCTATGGAATTAAGTATATCCTGAATGCCCTCATATGACATAATCTGTGCCTGTGACTTAATAAGCGATATTTCATCACTGAATATAAGATAATTCGTATCATTTGTACTCTTAAACAATAACACATCCCTAAACCACATAGCCATAAGATCAAGATAATCATCTATTGTAAGCTTATAATTCGTTATGTCTTTAACTACAGACATAATCTCTGCTGATGACATCTCCTTAGCATTCTTTATAACATGCATGACATCCTGCTTAAGATGTGCAAACTCTGTACTTTCTACAATCGTTTTTGCACGTCCTATCTTTCCCTGTGCGAAATTCGCTGCAAACCTGCATTCATATTCTGATATATCATAATTGCTTTTAAGATATTCCTCTACAACACTATCCTTTATAGGTCTTAAATCAAGCATTACACATCTTGATAATATTGTCTGAAGGAATATATCTGCGTTGGTTGTAAGAAATATTACGATACCATAGACCGGTGGTTCTTCTATAGTCTTAAGAAGTGCATTCTGTGCTGCAACTGTGAGTTTTTCAGCCTCATCTATAATATATATCTTATATCTGCTTGAATATGGCTTAATCTGCATATCAGATATTATCTGGTCTCTTACATCATCAACACCAATACTTGTTGGTTTCTCATGCTTAACCCATATAATATCAGGCTGGCTGCCTGAATCTGCCTGTATGCAGGAATGACATTTATTACATGGATTAACTGTCTCTTCCATATTTTCACACTGCAGAGTCTTAGCAAATATTCCTGCTAACATCTTTTTCCCTGAACCAAGTCCGCCATTTATAATATATGCGTGTGATACTTTACCAAGCTTAATGGCACTCTGCATATGCTCTTTAATTGTTTCATATCCATAAATATCTGAAAAACTACTCATTTTGTTTATTCCTGCATCTTTCTACTTCTTTCTTATATGACTATGCTTATGCTGTGATATCAAGAAGAAGCCCCCTTATATCATCTATCCTTCCAACGATTTCAAGGTGATTCTTTTCTTCTTTAACAAGTTCACCTGCAAGTTCATCAAGATTCTTATCAACAAGCTTGACTATGCCATATACTCTGTGACGGCCTCTTCTGTCAAGAAAGTTCTCTCTTGAAAACTTATGCGAACGATTAACTACCTCATTTAAAAAGTCTTTTACGAGTTCTCTGTACTTACGCATATCTTTAATATCCATATGCTTAGCAATCTTTTCTCCCTGCTCAGTAATCTCCTGCATCATATTACCAAGCTTTTCCTGAAGGTCTTTTTCTTCAATATTACTTATTAATGTAAACTTGAAACTATCATCTGAACTTGCTGTGCTTTTTACACTCTGTATCTGAGATGACGCTTTAATATCATTAACTTTAATATCCATAGCAAACTCCAATCATATAACATATTATCATAAATACAGCATTAAAACAATCTTGTCTTTATTTCCGCTTTTATATTATATATACATTCATCAATTGAGCCGTTATTACTGAATCTTTTAACAATACCGGCATTTCTTATATTTTCCTCTGAAAAATCAACGCTGTCAGCTAAAAATCTTCTGCACATTTCCTCGTAATGTGGAACATCCTGCTCCTGTTCTCTCTTAATAGCCCTCTGCAGTCTTAGTCCATCTTCTACTTCAATATATATCGGAAGCATACACTCTTTTCCAAAGTACTCCACGAATTTGTTATATGCCTCTATTGTTCCAATAACTATGTAACGCTTTCCACTTCCAGACTCTATCTGACCATCATCTGCTGTGAAATATTTCCACTCTCCGTATACAGTCTGATATTTTCTCATTTCAATGATTTTATTATTTTTCTCAAACTCGCAGACTTTGTTATCATCTACAAAATAATACTCAACCCCATCTGTTTCACCAGCTCTCATAGGGCGTGTTGTATACATGGTTATTGTACTTAACCCAAGTGTTTCATCCTCTATAAGTGCCTTAAATATATGATCCTTTCCACTGGAACTTTTTCCCATTATAAATGCTATTTCAGGCATACAAATGCTCCTTTACATCCCTCATTTTTTGTGTTTTTATCGTTGCGGCTATCCTTTAAATTATCTTCGAGGCCAACTACTTCAAGGCCATTCTCTATTGCTTTGCTTATTATATTAACAACATTTTCAGATATAATCTCACCAGGACAAAGAATTGGAATTCCAGGTGGATACACATATACCATCTTTGCACTTATTCTACCATACAAAGAGCTGTCATTCATCATAATTTTATCATATCCGTTTTTATCACCTTCATTTAAAGCTTTTGCTATACTCATTAAAGCTTCATTTTTAAAATCAGCTATATTTACTTTTATATCTGCTTTTTTAATTGATGAAGTATTATTAAATATATTGTAACGTTCAGCATAATTTTGATTATTATTTACACTGTTACTTTCAGATATTATATCATTATACCTTCTATCTATTTCACACAATGCATTGTAAAATCTGTCATAATACTCTGCAGAATCAAATATTGATGTCATAGCTATGGCATACTTTAATGACGACATTTCAAGCTGTATTCCATACTCATTTAATAATATATTGTATAGTTTTTTTGCATTATCACACCCAATAACTATTTTAGATATATCATCTGAATCTATAAGCTTTATATTTTTAAGCTGACCTAATTTATTGCGTAATATTTTTAACTTTGATATATAATTTTCAAAAAGATATTCACCATCTTTTTCTATTATGCTCATGCATCTGTCTATTGATCCCATAAGTATATATGATGGACTGGTTGACTGATATATATTCCAGTATCTTTTCACCTTAGAAACATTTACATATCCATAGTTTATATGCATAACTGCCGTCTGTGTAAGCGAAGGAAGTGTCTTATGTACACTGTTTATAACTATATCTGCCCCCTGCTCAACTGCAGTCTGTGGAAATTCACAAGAAAACTTAAAATGTGCTCCATGAGCTTCATCAACTATAAGCGGTATATTATGTTCATGAAGATATGCTGCTATATTTTTAATGTCTGAAACATTACCTTCATATGTCGGAGAAGTTATAACTACTGCCTTAATATCTTTGCCCCTACTCTCATTCTTTTCCACGGTATCCTTTATTTCTCTTAAACTTATCCCCTTATAGTATCCATATTCGTCATCATATTGTGGATAAACATAATTCGCATCCAGTTCATTTAGGATAATTGCATTATAGACGGAAATGTGACAGTTTCTTGCCACTATTATACTGTCCCCTTTATCCGTAACTCCACATATTGCCGCCATGTTACCTGCCGTACTTCCATTAACTAAAAACAGACTCTCATCAGCTCCATATAATACCGCTGTCTTTTCAAATGCTTTCTTTATCATTCCATCTGCATTATGCATGTTATCAAAGCCATCTATCTCAGTAATGTCTATATCATATGGTGCTGGCATGTCATCCATATATCTTCCAATAAGTTCACTGTTTCGTTTAGCACCTGGCATATGCATAGGAACTATGTTTTCCTTGCTATATGCTTCTAATTTTCCAAGCATATCTTCATATTGGTAAGCATTTTCATTATGAAGTTTCATTTTCAGTTCATTTTCTTTATATTGTTTATTTTCTTCGTATATTTTCCACTCATTTATTTTTTCTTTAATATCTTTCATACTTATTTATTCCTTCCATAACATGCCTATATAAATATGATGAACTACCCATTTTCTAAAGTCAATGGACTTCTTGCTTCACAGACCTCTTGATTTACTATCTCCACAAGATTAAATATATAATTATAACAAAAAAAAGTAGATATTACGTACTGTAATACCTACAACATCTAGTGCCTAGAACCGGAATCGAACCAGTGACACGAGGATTTTCAGTCCTCTGCTCTACCGACTGAGCTATCTAGGCAAAGTAGCGGGGACAGGATTTGAACCTGTGACCTTCGGGTTATGAGCCCGACGAGCTTCCGAGCTGCTCTACCCCGCGTCAATATTATACTATATGCAAAATGATGAAATATATTCATCAAATGGGCGGAGAAGGATTCGAACCTTCGAAGGCAGTGCCAGCAGATTTACAGTCTGTCCCCTTTGGCCACTCGGGAATCCACCCATATAAAATTAGATTAACAATCCCCTTGATATCTTAACTATCAAGATTATTGTTAACAAAAAGCCGACAGTCGGAGTCGAACCAACAACCTGCTGATTACAAATCAGCTGCTCTGCCATTGAGCCATGTCGGCA
>ERZ507012.364-NODE-364-length-13778-cov-4.63062_pt1 | contig 13778 bp, 12 predicted proteins | sample MGYA00512878_ERZ507012 | MGnify/ENA metagenome assembly ERZ507012
GATGCGGCTTCATCAAAGATATACGCCGCACTGTCGCTCCGAAGCAGCGCCCGCGCAATCACAAGACGCTGGCACTGGCCGCCGGAGAGGTTTCCTGCTTTTTCGAGAAGCTCTGTCTGCAGTCCGTTCTGTGTCTGTAAGAATCCCAGCAGATTGACTTTCTGCAGAACCGCCTCCATCTCCTCCTTCGTCGCATCCGGTTTCGCCATGCGCAGGTTCTCTTCTACGTTTCCTTTAAATAAGTAACTATTGTGGCGGACCAGAACAACGTGCTTCATCAGATCCGTCTCAGCGACTTCCGAGAGCGGCACACCGCCCAGGGTGATGCGCCCTGTATATCCACGGTTCTTTGCCGCAAGGATACCCGCGATCGTACTCTTTCCGCAGCCGGATTCGCCGACCAGTGATACAAAACTGCCCGCCGGGAGCGTCAGGTCAATGCCTTTTAAGATTTCCCGGTCCTCTTCATAGGAAAAATGTACATCCTCCAACACGACATCCAGCGGTCCGTCCGGCAGCGTCCGCTCTCCCGTCTGCGGCTCCGGCAGATCGAGGATTTTGAAAATCTTGTCACTCGCCGCCATGCCGTTCATCGCGATGTGGAAGAATGATCCGAGCAGACGAAGCGGCAGGAAAAACTCGCTCGCCAGCAGCACAATGCAGAGCGTGCCGGACACGGTGAGGTTTCCTTTCAGAAATTCCGATACCGCCACCGCCATGCCAACCGCCGCGCCGCCGTATGCTACGATGTCCATCACGCTCGTTGAGTTGAGCTGCATCGTCAGAACTTTCATCGTGATCCGGCGGAAGTTCTGGGATTCCACATCCATCTCGTCGGCTTTCTGCTGGTCGGCCTGATAGATTTTTAAGGTCGTCAGGCCTTGCAGATTTTCAAGGAACGAATCGCCGAGCTCTGTGTAAATACTCCAATACTTGTTCAACAACTTCTTCGCAATCTTCTGTACCACTACGATCGAAACTGGGATCAGCGGCACGCAGATCAGAAGGACCACGCTCGCTTTCAGGCTCACCCGGCAGAGGATGGCGAACAGCGTGAGCGGTGCGAGCAGGCTGTAAAACAGCTGCGGCAGATACTTTCCAAAGTATGTTTCGAGCTGCTCCACACCTTCGGTGGACACCTGTACGACCTCTGAGGAAGACACCTGCTCGCTGTACGATGCACCGAGCTTCAGCATTTTCTCATAAATTTTTTCACGCAGAATCCGTTTCACATCCACACACGCAAGATACGAAGACCTCGCACCCATCCGCTCGCAGAAAAAGCGGATCACAACAACAATTGCCAGCATAAAAACCGTCCGTTTCACAGCCGTCGCCGTTACCGCGCCATACACAACCCGCTCCAGCAGATCGGCAATCGTAAATACCGCGATCACCTGCGACAGAAGCGCCGCCCACTGCCACAGAATCGTGTACACGATATACTTTTTCGCGTGGGACAGCAGCCCCACCAGTCTTGTTTTAATCATAAGTACCTCTCTTTTATGCTTTTGCTTTTCGCTTCTCTCTCATGCTGCAGATTAAATGCCAGATAGCTAAAATCGGATGATACAGCAGCATCCTCGGCCCCGAAAACCGCATAACGGCGCGGATCTTTTCCCGCATTTCCGGCTTGTAGCAGTGTACTTTGCAGTTTGCGCAGAATGTTTTCTGTTCCATGAAGGGACATTTCTGGCTCCGCTGTTTTGCATAGTCCGCTAATTTCTGACATTCCGGACACATCCCGCCGGATGCATGCCCCTCTTTTCCATGGTTCTTCCGGCAGTACAGGCGGATCATCTCTTCCACGACGTACTGTTCTTTCTGCCGCTTTTTTTCTACTTTGTTCATTTTGTTTCTCCTAGGATATGATCTTCTGTTTTTACGGTTTTGACCCGCAGGAAGAAATACAAAATATGGCACATCCATACCACAGCAATACAGATTCTTCCGATCGGCATATTCTTCATAGCAAAAAAGCCGATCGCCATCACAACCGTTACCATCCCGATAATTTTACATTTCGTTCCTACCGTCATCGCCCGATGCTGTACGAAGCTGTCGAGATGCTTCTTATATAATTGAGTTCCAATAAACCAGCTGTGCAGCCGTTCCGAACTTTTCGCAAAGCAGAACAGGGTCGCCATATAGAATGGAACTGTCGGCAGAATCGGAAGCACAATGCCGATGGTGCCAAATCCCAGGCACAGAAAGCCGAGTACGATCCAAAATATTTTAAATGGACTCTTCATAATTTTCCTCCTTTCTCACCGAATATTAAAATAGAAAAATAGCCGCTCATGGTTCTTGCGAATACATGAGCGGTTAGTTGTCGCTTACGCTAGTTATAGATTAACATTATTTAACTTTCATGTCAAACACATTTCACTCCTGAGAGAACGCTCCTCTGCTTGCAGAATAACTGCTGTTATTTCAACTCACGAAGTGTGATACATCATACTCTAAATAATTCCGCCAATGTTTGAAGATTCAACTCACGGAGGGCGACAAAGGAATCGGGCCGGTTGTGTGGGGACGCATCATTTCAACTCACGCCCTCACGGAGGGCGACGCAGACATTTTCTGTAGGTTTCTTCGTCAAAAAATTTCAACTCACGCCCTCACGGAGGGCGACCTCGGCCAGAGTTTCCACCGATGCTGTAGAAGTTGCATTTCAACTCACGCCCTCACGGAGGGCGACTGATGAAGCTCCCGTTTTGCTCCATTGATTTCATTTCAACTCACGCCCTCACGGAGGGCGACGCCACTGTCCAAGACCTCTGAGCATTCCGTAATATTTCAACTCACGCCCTCACGGAGGGCGACAAGTACGAAGAAGAATATGGTGTACGGTTTCATATTTCAACTCACGCCCTCACGGAGGGCGACTTCCATTTTCCCATCCAGGATAAGTCGTTCCCCATATTTCAACTCACGCCCTCACGGAGGGCGACGTCATTGTGCAGAATCATGCAACCTGGAACCAATTTCAACTCACGCCCTCACGGAGGGCGACCTGTACTTCTTCGGATCATCCGAATCCGTCTGTGTATTTCAACTCACGCCCTCACGGAGGGCGACGATAGCTCAAGGTGAAGATAATTAAAAGGAGACATTTCAACTCACGCCCTCACGGAGGGCGACTATACTGAAGCGTATTGTGGGTACGATCCCCACACATTTCAACTCACGCCCTCACGGAGGGCGACTGTCTGCACCAATACAGTTTTACGTGTGTCTCACATTTCAACTCACGCCCTCACGGAGGGCGACCATTTTTCTTTGACTGTGTCCCAATTCTTCCATATTTCAACTCACGCCCTCACGGAGGGCGACCCAGATTTCTTTCTTTTCATTATTGTAAATTGTATTTCAACTCACGCCCTCACGGAGGGCGACGTGGAGCGTGTTAGTGGTATATCTGTACCACCATTTCAACTCACGCCCTCACGGAGGGCGACAAGTTGCTGATACTGCCATATTTTTGTCCTCCATTTCAACTCACGCCCTCACGGAGGGCGACTGTGACGTACGGAGATATGTCCGTATCTGTACCTGTATTTCAACTCACGCCCTCACGGAGGGCGACGGATGGAAGAAATTACGAAAGCAGAAGCAGAAAATTTCAACTCACGCCCTCACGGAGGGCGACGAAGATCAGCGCATACAGCCCGGACTCGTTGATATTTCAACTCACGCCCTCACGGAGGGCGACAATGAAAAGTTGATATAGAGCTTGCGATTAAGTATTTCAACTCACGCCCTCACGGAGGGCGACCATTCCGCCAGTCACCAGTAAACGCGTATTTAATATTTCAACTCACGCCCTCACGGAGGGCGACTACGGATGTTTAATTCCGTGTCATTGACCTTGTATTTCAACTCACGCCCTCACGGAGGGCGACACTCCCACGGTGCCGGTATCGGATCATCCTTTTGTATTTCAACTCACGCCCTCACGGAGGGCGACGTGGACAAAGTACCGATTATTCCAACTCCATCCATTTCAACTCACGCCCTCACGGAGGGCGACAGCTTTCAGAAGCCACCAGAAGCCTTGAAACGGTCATTTCAACTCACGCCCTCACGGAGGGCGACTGTCTACCGTGAAACGATCAGATACAACCGGAATATTTCAACTCACGCCCTCACGGAGGGCGACTGTGCCGGGTTTAGGGCTTCTGGCGAGATCTCGGCATTTCAACTCACGCCCTCACGGAGGGCGACTAACCGGAGTTAAGGCGGAGAATGACGATGGAGACATTTCAACTCACGCCCTCACGGAGGGCGACAGAACCCTGTGATAGGCGCTGTCAAGCTCGTTGATATTTCAACTCACGCCCTCACGGAGGGCGACGGGCGTACTGTTTCCTCGCCCTGCTTTTCTTCTATTTCAACTCACGCCCTCACGGAGGGCGACAGCAAATTTAGACAAATTTTTCTTTTAAATCGCGGCTATGCTTATTTAATATCTCTATATTTTCTTCCTCATTTCATCTCCCTCCTCCCCCAAATTCTATCTTTTCAGCAAAAATCCTTTAAATTTCAAGTGCGAATCTTCCTGCTTTTTTCTGTGCACTTGGCATTCGCACTACAGAATCAGTGTGTCCATCACGTCAAATCCCGCTTTTGCACCAACATGTTCTACTTTGTTTTTGTACTTTTCACCCAAATAGTAAAACCGCAAACTATCGGTCTCTTTATCTATGATTTTTTCTAGTATATCTTTTACCTGTCGGCACTTAGCCGCATCCATCTGGCACTCGAAGACAGAATTTTGGACTCGCTGGCCGTAATTGGTACATTCTTTTGCTACCTTGCGCAATCGCGTTCTGCCTGCAGCGGTTTGTGTATTTACATCATATGTGATCAGCACCAGCATTAAAAATCACCTACTTCCACAAAAATGGCGGATATTCATCCAGATCCCCTCGCAGGAAACGTGCCAGCAGCATGCTCTGTGCATATGGAACCATTCCCCACTCGATCTTTTCGCCTAAAAATGGATGCGTAATCATCTCCTGTTTTTTTCCCTGCCATGCACTAAGAAAGGCTTTTCGTCCCTCCTCCGTCATAATAACGGCACCGTTTTCCTTAGTTAAAAAATATTCTGGCTTCATAATCCTCTTGTTGATAAGTGTCAGAACAAACCGATCTACCATAACGCTACGAAATTCTTCCATCAGATCCAGCGCCAATGACATTCGTCCCGGACGATCTGTGTGGAAAAATCCAACATATGGATCCAGGCCCACTGCTTCCAGCGCCCCGCCGCACATTCCTGCCAGTAAAGAATATCCAAACGAAAGCATCGCATTCACATTATCTAACGGTGGTCTCTTATTTCTTCCATGAAAATAAAAATCCTCTTTCTGCTGCAGAATAAGTTCATCAAAAGCGGAAAAATATACCGATGCAGCTTCTCCTTCCAGTCCTAAAAGTGTTCCCGCATCTTCACATTCTCTGATTTTATTCATACTCTGCCCCAGAAAAGCTGATTTTTTCTTAAGCAATTCTGCATCCAGCCGCATACTGTAATCTCTGGCGGCTCTCTCGAGCACCCACCTGGCATTATAGACCTTGCCAAGAATAAAATTCTTTGCTATTTTGACGCTTTCTTCTTTTTTCTCACTGATGCGGTATTGTGTTTTTCGCAGTGTCACATTTCCCTTTTCTTCTCCGCTGACTCTCGCCAGAAAACGACCATTTCCGGACATAAAGGATAATTCAATGTTTCTTTGCGCGCACGCCCCCATTAATGCCGGACTCGCTCCTGTATAGCCAAAGGTCACGATCGCCTGTAAATTATGTAAAGGGATTCTTCCTATTTCCTTTTTATCCTCCATTACTACGACATTTTCCCCATCAAGTGAAAGATAACGATTTCCATAAGTAATATACAAGGTATTCAGCAATCTTTTCATAGATTTTCCTCTTCCTGCATTCTCTTGGTAATGTATTCCGCAACCAATTTATTCTTATTTAAAACCGGCAGACAAATATCTTTCAAGGAACATGCATTACATTTCCTGCTTATTTTTACTTTCGGTGTATACTGTTGTTCATAATACTTATGCATTTCTGCAAATATCTGCTTCACTTTTTCCCGGATTGCATTATCAAATTCTACCTTATGGCGTCTGCGGACTTCACCGTAATAAAGATATCCATACTCGATTTCACAACACAGCATTTCTTCCAGACAAAACGCCTGCGCTGCCAACTGCAGGATATCCTCTTCTCCTTCTTTTGGTTTTCCCCGCTTATATTCTATTGGCACTACACGATAAAATCCTTCTTTTCCATGCAGTGAAATCCCCTCTCTCACCCGATGAAATTCCACCACATCGCACTCGCCGCTCACTCCCATTTCGCAGGAGTGAACCGGCATCGCACGCACAATCAGCAGATCTCCTCTTTTTTCTTTGAGACCCGGATTATGTGCATTTTCATGAAGAATCTTTCCCTCTACCGTGCGGACATTCTCCTGCCACTGCATCTCGATATATGCAAGTGCCCATTGGCGCCGGCAGAATGCAAAATGTTGAATTCCTGACAACTGCAGATAATCATCCTCATCATACATTCCAATTCACCCCTCACGGAAAACGACCGTATCTTTAGACAAAATCAAAAATCTCCGGTTCTCTGCATCCTTCTACATTCCAGGTAATATCATAATCCTTAAAGCTTCTCGGATGATCTAAATCTTTATTCCAGTCAAATCCTCTCTGGATCTTTCCACTCGAAATAGCCGGTGTTTTTTCCTCGTGCTGCCACCAATACATCCGGCATACCTCCATACTTCCTTCCGGACGTGCTGACGATGCATCATTTTCAAACAATGTCATGAGTGCTTCTTTCAGTATCTCAGCATCCTCCTGGGTAAAGCCCGTCTTTTCCGCGAGCTGCACATTGACACTTCCCATCACCTTGTATACAGCAAACCCAACTCTATGTTTCGTTCCCATCGTATCAGATGCCTTTCCTTCTTTTCCGGCCTCGCTGTTTACGCTCTTGGTGATTTGCATACTCATGATATCAATCGGAGACAGACTTACTGCCTGATGAATCGACACCGGACCGCGTACGCCAAAGGATACTGGAATTCCTTTAAATGCAAAAACCTGTCCAAATGCTCTCACATCGATCCACTCCCTGCATGCAATCTGTGCGCAGAGATCTCTGCTCGCATCTTTCTTATTTCCCATCTGTTTTTTAAGCTCCTCGCAACCATCTGCGCGCTCCTTCAGACTCTTGAATGAGTCGTCCGTTCTGTCATCTGACTGCACGAAAATTTTCTGTCCCAGATCCTGCAGGCGGTTTCGGATTTTTCGTTTAATGCAGACATCTGAAATTTCCCCATATCCATCCAGATTAATTCTCGGACGGTTTCCGTTCAGTGGATCTCCATTGGGATTTGCATTCGTTGCACTCACAAATAATGTAAAATCAATTTTTCCTTTTAATTCGCTCATTTCTTTATTCCTCCTCTGTTTTCTCTGTTTTGTAAGTTCTCAGCGCACAGGACTGACTGTGAAATCCAAGTAAATATAAGCCGCTCAAACGTTTATTCTCCTGATAATCGTTTACACTTTCAAATGCGTCCTCGATTTCGTCCAGCAGATTTTCATAAAATCTTCGTTCCGGCACTGGCAATTTGCTCAAATACGGCTGAATATTCTCTTCAATAACTTTCCAGGTTTCAAACGGTCTCTGCGAAAAATTATTCATGTATCGCTTTGCATTTGTAATTCTACTTCTGTCCTTATCCATATCAAAAGTCCGATATTCAATTCGATCTGCTACAGCAAGCAATCTTCCATACAGGTAATCTCTTTCTGTACAATTTTTGTCTACCGCCATTTTCCATTCCTCCTTATAAAGTTCTTTTCTTCTTTTTTTAACCATGGAGCACGCAAGCTGCAAAATCTGCTCCCAGTTTCTCCGTTCTTTATATGCCAATGGATTAGATGCCTTATTTATCGCCCTTTCCACATAATCAGCTGGTATTCTCTGCCCATCCCAAATACATGGCAAGATACGCTTTGCAACCTCAGCATAAAGTTTTTTGCTGTTTCCATCTACAATGGTAATACTTCCATTATTTTCTATTCCGAATAAAAGATCCGCTATCTCCTTTACTCCAACCATGCCATAATAAACAATTCTTTTTCCGTCTCTCCATTTTTCATGATGCCACCAGCAGTCCTTGTGCCATTTTCTGATATTCTCTAAATATCGCGTTTCTTCAATTTTTTTTGCTTCCACGACTGCCAGGCGCCCCGGTGTTGCTGCATCGACTCCTACTAACACCATATATTTCATAGTCGTGGGACATTTTTCCTCGTTCTGCAGCGTGCGATACCCACTCATCGCCTTCTGAAACAGCTCCGCTCCGATCGCATTGGTGTCAAACTCCGGATCTTCCAGTCCGGTATCCCATTCATCAAATTCAGATATAATATGCTCCGTATCCGAGTCCCATTGAACTTCTAATTCTCCTGCTGAATCCTCCGCTGTTTCCCATGTAACAAACACCATGGTATCATATGTGCCTCCCTGTCTGCGGATAATCCATTTCAATGCGTTGTGAACCTTCTGGGATGTTTCATTTCCAATTGCAAATGCCTCTTCTTTCGTTGTAAATCGACCACGATACGTAAAATTATCCTTATCATTTGAAGAAATCAGTTTCGCGCCGTCTCCTTCATTTCGGATTTTCTTTGGCTGTAGATAGGAAATACTTTCTCTTTTTCCACTTAAATAGCAAAGTCCCTTTTCCCCTTCCATAGACCGCTGATACTGCTGATATTTTTCCCATAAGGTCTTATCTTTCCAGCATTCATCAACTGTTTCTGTCAGTGGATTACTTAAAGAGCGCACAATAAATCGCACAAACGCTTTACTTTGATCAATTCCCTGAATCGTTTCCTTTTCTGCCAGCGTTCCATCTTCATTTTGCTTCAATACCTTCTGTTCAATCAAATCATGCATCAAACTTTTCTTCTGCAGATAATAATAAATTGCTCTTACTTTATCATGGCAAAATTCTGACTCATACCATTTTTTTAATTGTTCCATATAAATTTCAAAACAGCTTCCATCGTCCGCCACATAAAGCGGATAATCGCCCGCCAGATATCTTAAATTATCACACAGGGGATGGGCTTCTTTTCCAGATGTTCGGCTTCCTGATTTTTCTGTAACCGGAATAATGGTAAATTTATCATTTGCAGGAACCTGTTCGCCATGTAAAAAGTTACCTTCTTCATCAATGGTTACCGTAATCTGTGCCGTTGCCGTTGAGTGGAATGTTGGAAGCAGCGTATAGGGAAATTCACCACGATATTCTATTTTTCCTACCTTGTTCAGATTTTTTTCGTACAAATCCAGTGCTTCTCTTCCCCAGTTCACGTATCTTTCACCTCCCTTTTTTCATGTTCTTCTTTCTCGATATTTTCAAATATTTTCGGCTGCATTTTTCGTATATGACGTTTGATTGTACACTCTTCCGGACGGGGATAAACGATGTAGCCTCCCCTTGTCATGGTCGGATGCTCCCAGAATCTTACCGTCATGTTTCCCTGATCCTCCGACAAAACGGCTTCTTCCGCATAAGTAATTCCGTGATAAGAGAAACCGAAATCTATATCTTTTTCCATATCATCATAATATCCTGCTCCACTGCCAAATTCACACGGTTCCACAAATGCCTGACATTCTCTTGTTCCAAGAAAAATATCTCTCCGGCCTCCGCTCTTTACCATTCTTTCTGACATGCACTGATATTTTCGCTCATTTCTATCCTGTACCATGTTGACCTGATGCTCATTAAATTCAAAATGAGCACGTACCTGATAACGCACATCCTTTAAATACGTGTAGTATGCCAGTTCGTTTCCGCCATTGTATTTAATAGGACGAATACCTTTTGTTTCCGTCTGAATCCGGTTCATAACGCGAATTTCATCAATTACCCAAAAGATCGTGGGTTTCCAAAATATGCTTTCCGTAATACCTCGCAATGCCTCGTAAGTTGGAATTGAATAACTTGTTTTTTCGCCTCCAACACGCACCACCGGATCAGAAAACAATGCATAGTTCCCATACACCTCGTACTCTATGGTATTCGCATGTTTTTCCATTGTACCACCTCCAATATGTTTAATAGTTCTCAAAGTTCATCTGCGGTTCTTCCAGCACACCAACTTCATTGCTGTAATACCCTTCGCTCAACGCGAGTATTTCTTCATCACTAATTTGATATATTGCATTATTAAGACGTTCCTTCTGCACTTCTGAAATTCCAACCGTATATTTTTGCAGTTCCCGCAGCATCCTCTGCTTTTCCTCCCAAGGTAAATACTCACCATCTGCTCCAACAAATGCTGCAATCAGTTTTTTGGCCTCATCATTATAGGGAACCACAACTGGAATCTTATAGTCATTAGAAATAACTTCAAATTCTTTTCCTGCCGTTGCAAATGCCTGTGCCATTCCCCCCTTATACTCTTGTTCAAACTTATGCCAATATTGTTTTCTTCCCGGACAATTTTTTCCCAGCATTTCTAGCAAGGTCGTTTTATAATTTTTCGCCGGAAATTTCGTGATATCAGCCTGCAGCACCTGATAGTAATACTGATAATAAATCGCTATCGCTTTCGACGAATCTAATCTTTTTTCAAAAATTTCAGGCTTACTTCGAAATTGTTCTAATAATTTTTGTACTGCTCTTTGTTCTTCTTGTATCTCTGGCAGCTTTTCCAGACTTTCGGCCTCGTTTGTCAATTGTACAATGTAAATCTTTCCAAACCAGGGATACTCCTTGTGGCGATTTCCTCTTCCAGCGGCCTGGATCACATGATCCAATCCCGCTTTTGATCGAATGACACAGCCAAAAGAAAAATTTACACCCGCTTCTACAACCGGTGTACTGATGCAGATCACTCTGCCTGTATATCCGGATTCTCTATTTTTTCGTAATGCCGCATGGACCGTTTCCAACGTGTCCTCTTTATTTTGCGGGCAAAGTTTATTGCTCAGGTGAAAAACTTGATCTTCGTCTGAACAGCTGCTTTTTATCTTTTCATATACTTGTTTTGCACATTCGGTTGTATTTACTATGACCAGCACATTTCGAAATGTCTCAGCTTGCTGCAACGTAAAATCACAGAGATCCTCAATTTCCATTCCGCCCGGATACGCTTCTGTTTCTGTCAAATCTACGATATCCGTTCTTCGAAAGGCTTCTTCATACTTTTCTATGATTTCCGTCATCTCCATGCATTCACTTAAATTATTCTCTTTCAAATCTTTAATGGATGGCTGGGTAGCTGAACATAATACAACATCCGATTCCGCAAAATTGGTAAGAAAATTTACTGCTAAGTTAAAAAGTTCCATACACTTCTTCGGAATGGCCTGTACCTCATCAAAAATAATCACGCTGTTACATAAGGTATGCATTCTGCGGATATCTCTTTTCTGTCCCGAAAAAAGTACATTCAATACCTGTACAGCTGATGTCATAATAATTGGTACATCCCATGTTTCTGTCAGTTTTTTATAGTCTTTCTCCTGCTTTTTCTCCGAAAGAATCACATTGCAATGATGTTCCAGTACGATATCCGGATCGTCAACTGCTCTCCGGATCTCATCGGCATTCTGACTTAAAATACTGTTAAATGGGGCAACATAAATAATATGCTGTTTTTGGGTCCGCTCGGCACGATACAGTGCAAAGCGCAAACTACTTAATGTCTTTCCAGCTCCCGTTGGTACTGTCAGACGATACAGTCTCGTTTCTTTTTCTGCCTCTTCATAGCACCTCTCAGAAATCTCCTGCCGGACTGCCTGAAGACTCTGGCCATTTTCTGCCTTGTTTCGAATTTCATGATTAAGATAGTTCTCAAAACATTGTATACTCTGTTGCCATATTTTCTGTATTTCTTTCTTTGAAATACGTTGTTTCAATTCTTCATTCTGAAAAAATTTTTCCGTATCTGTCCAATCACTGTCAAGCAGCATAGAAAGCAATACTCTGAAATACATTCCAATATAAAAATATCCATTTCCACAATGACGATTTTGTTTTGTGCTTTTTCGCACAAACATTCCTATTTTTTTATTAATCTGAACATATTGTGCATCTGCTGCTTCGCACACTTTTTGGATTTTCTCTTTATCAAAGATCTGAAAAAATCTTTCCTTCACAATGTCTTCCTGACACTCTTTTTCCGCTCTGCGTTCCTGTAAGGTACACCCGCTTTCAAAATCAATACAGTCGCTGATTCCATGATGTGAGTACACAACTGTACTTAACAGCTCTGCTGCTGTTTTCTGCCGCATCATTTTCCATAGCATCCGTCCACCTGCGGTTGAGTGATCCAAATCGTTTCGGTGTGCCTGATCCCCCTTTTTCAAGATATCTTGAAAATCTTTCTGCACATCATCAGAGAGTTTCCCCGCATCATGAAAAAGTGCGGCCGCCTCGACAAGTTTCTGAATCTCTCCCATAGGACAAATGCTTTTTGCATATGATGTTACATTATCTGTATGTTCCTGAAAGCTCTGGGTACGGCCTGTTTCAAAATCCACATGTGCAAGATAAATGTCACTTGTTTTATTTTCGTTTGTATTATTCATCACTTTCTCCTTTTGTCTATTTTGTTTATTTTTCGGAGTCAAGTTCTGATTTTTTATTCATTTTTACCACATTATAGCAGACTCCGACCTGTAGCGCAATATATTTTCAAACTTTTGTTCGATCATATATTTAGTTTATACCTCATCGTTTTCTACTTTGACATGTCAAATAATTCTATTCAAAATCCTTTTTACCACCTCTCCTCTTAAATCGCATTTCTGCCTTAGTATCAATTTGATTTTTATTTTCACATTGGGAATTTACAAAGATTTTTAGATTTTGTAATTCTTCCTTTGTGTGTTAGAGTATTTTTTACTCTAAAATTATAGAAGACTTTACAAATTAGAAAATAACGTATAGAATAGTATATGTTCGTAGTTTACTATTCTTTTTAGATCTTATTTCTAAATTGAATCAGTTTTCTACCTGAAGAAGTTATCCGATACTGCCAATATCTGATAGCTTCTTCTTTTATATTTTCACTATATCACCTTTTCTACTAACATGCAATACAAATTATATTTTTATAAGTTTTCAATAATGTAAAGTTTATATTATTGAATAATTCTTAAATAGTCTAAAATATAAAAAGCATCAGATTATTTTCCAATGCTTTTTACATAACAGTTATTCAAAAATGTTTTTCAACTCACAGACCTTCGTCTGAACCCGCAGAATATTTCCCGCACTCTTATTCTGCCCCTCTATCTTACCATAAATTCCGCCAACGTCAATTAGTTATTCCTCCCTTCAAATCCTCTATTTATTTTGTATATCTAAAATCCGTATATTTTTATTCTGCATTTCAATCATATTTTTGTTGAATGGACTACAAGAAACTGTTATACTCAATATACGGGTGCTGCCATAACGGTAGGCGGTTAGTCCTTCTACGGAGGGACTGTGACTCTCCGATTACATAGAAACCCTTTATATGGGAATTCCTTGGAAAGGAGGGCTAAGCCATGAGTATTATCGACTTCATAGCAGTTGTAAGTTTCGGCTTAACCTGCTTTAGCCTTGGATACAACTTCGGCAAAGATACTGCGAAATCACAAAAATAGCCGCCCAGTCCTGCAAACTTTGGCGACTATTTTTACATAAACCAATAAATATGGAAGATCGGAAG
>ERZ507012.382-NODE-382-length-13428-cov-10.5265_pt1 | contig 13428 bp, 9 predicted proteins | sample MGYA00512878_ERZ507012 | MGnify/ENA metagenome assembly ERZ507012
TGGCTCCAAACGCTCAAAACTCAAGAATTTCGCACCAAAGATTTTGTTGTGCGCTCAGCTCATAGTATTGAGCGTTAGAAATGCAAATATTGTGTCGGACGGCAAGGCGTCCGCTCCTTGTCCTTTTCTTTTTATAATATGTTCCAAAAAGAATACTCTAAAATTTTTTCACACTTATTATTTGTGCCCTCCGCAAAATTAGCATAACTTTGCACTTTAACTGTGTATAAAGATATGATACACATACAAATAAGAATGACAATGACAAGACCATATATCATCATCACACTTGCCGCACTTCCACTCATGTTCAGCTCCTGCATCAAGGACGAACCGCTCGGAATGGAATGCGACATCGAAGAGGCTTTCATACATGCCGACGACCCGCAGGCAATGTTCTTCCAACCTTCCGACTCGCTGACACGCGTGATTGCAACGCAGACTACCATCAACTTCAGTCCGCTCCGACCGGGAGCTGACCTTACGCAGATGGCACCGCAGTTCCGCATCACACCGGGAGCCACCATATCGCCTGCAAGCGGTTCGGTGCACGACTTCTCACAAGGTGCGGTGGTCTACACCGTGACGTCGGAGGACGGACAGTGGCACCGCACGTACAACGTGAACATCACTGCCATGGAACCGGAGATACCGGAGGCAAAGACGGACACGATGCGCTACGACTTCGAGAACTTCTTCCTTGAGGAGAAGGCGCAGAAATACTATATGTGGAGCGACATCCTCGACAATGGCAACCGCGCGGACAACTGGGCGACGGGCAACGCCGGATTTGCCATCGCAAAGAAGAAAGCCGCTCCTGAGGAATATCCCACCACACCGCTCGCACAGGGCTTTGAGGGCAACGGCGTGAAGCTGACGACATGCTCCACGGGATCGTTCGGCGTAATGATGAACATGCGCATCGCAGCAGGCAATCTCTTTACAGGCGTGTTCGAGTCGACCATCGCCACAAAGACTCCGCTGCTTGCCACACACTTCGGCGACGGAGCTGCCAACAAGCTAAACGTCAAGCCCGTAAGCTTCAGCGGATATTATCAGTATGCGCCGGGCGACGAGTTTATGGACAAGAACGGAAAGACTGTGGAGGGACGCATTGACGAGGGCGACATCTACGCCGTAGTGTTCAAGAACACGGACGACCAGGGCAACGCCTTCTATCTGACCGGCGACAACGTGAAGACCAGCCCGCAGATTATCGGCAAGGCGCTCAGCGGACGCATCACACGCACCGAGAACGGATGGCAGTTCTTCGACATCCCCTTCGAATACACCACGGAGCCAGACCCGCAGGTGCTCGCCAACTACGGATACAGCATAGCCATCGTCTTCACCTCCAGCTGCGAGGGAGCACACTTCGAGGGAGCCATCGGCAGTACGCTATTAATAGATAAGGTGAAGGTGGCATACGAGAAGCCCGCCGCACAGCAGAAATAACATTCAACCGCATCAATATGAAGAAAACAATAATCACACTGCTCCTCGTGGCCTTCGTGGGCTTGCAGGAAGCCCTCGCCATCGACATCTTCGGCGATCTCAGATACATGGTACGCTTAGGCTACAGCCTCGGAGGAACGGCTCCGGTGGGCATGCCAGCCACCATCCGATCGCTCGACAAGTATACGCCCACCAACAACACGCTCCTCGGACTGGACGCATACAAGCCCCTGACAGAGAAGTGGGGACTCCAGGCAGGTTTCCATTACCAGAACAAGGGCATGAAGACCGACGCTAAGGTGAAGGGATACAGCATGGAGATGAGACGCGGAGACGAGACGCTCAGCGGACTCTTCACCGGTAACGTCGTAACGGAGGTGGACGAATGGATGGTGACGCTGCCGCTGCAGGTGGCATACAACGTGTCGCCGAACCTGCGTCTGAAGTTCGGTCCTTACTTCTCCTACGTACTTAGCAACAACTTCAGCGGATATGCCTACGACGGATATCTGCGCGTCGGCGACCCGACGGGCGACAAGGTGGAACTGGGACACGTCGAAGGAGAACGCGGCGACTATGACTTCACCGAAGACCTGCGTCACTGGCAGTTCGGACTGGACCTCAGTGCAGACTGGTTCTTCTCCAACCACTTCGGTGCATACGCCGGACTGTCATGGGGTCTGACCAAGATTTTCCGCAAGGACTTCCACGTCATCGAGCAGTCGCTCTACCCCATCTACGGCAGCATCGGACTGACGTACAAGCTCAAGTAAGAAATATTAATAACGAAAAACAATTGTCTATGAAGAAAATCTTTACACTACTTGCAGTGATCATGGCATCACTCACAGCCATGGCACAAACCACCTTCTATGGTACATGGAAGAACAACTCTAACTCGTTCCCGAGCTTCGACAACTATGTGGAGGTGACCGTAAACGACAACGGCACAAGCACCATCGTACTGAAGAACATCGTATTCGGCAATGACGTTCTCGGAACCATTACGCTTAACAATGTCTCCACCGAGCAGAACGGAACAGGATATAGCTTCTCTATGGGCAGCCAGACCACTTTCGACATCACCGAAGGCAATATGGGCGGCGTGACAAAAGGCGCGTTCGAGGGCTGGGGAACTATGGACGGAGAGAACCTCCAGCTCACAGCCAACTACTTCGACTACGGCACTACATCATTGCGCTACGTGAAGTTTAACGGCACAAAGGTGCAGACCAAGCCCGACGGACCCACCATCGTCGAGACAGAGACATTCTCGTCAGACCTGCTCACATCTACAGCTGCCGGCGACACCAAGACCACAAAGAACGCAAATGCCATCCTCAGCAAGTATTCTGACAACACTTACTCGCTGACACTCAAGCCGGTGGAGACGGCTGACGCTTCTTACGGAGCCATCACATTCAGCGGACTCGGATTTGAAGAAGAGGACGGCGAGACTTACATCTCAGGCTACGTGGACGCCACTACCGAGGAGACTTCACCGCTCTACGGAAAGAACATCAAGGGCGACCTCTCTGCCGTTATCAATGTGGACGGCGACCTCATGGTATACGCCATGCTAGTGGACACGGACGACGAGAACTTCAACGTGGAGATGCAGTTCGGCAAGGAGGAAGAAGAGCCGTTCGAGCCGGTCTCAATGGCAGGCACACTCTCAAGCTTCTCTCGTACTGACGACGGCGACGTATCAGACCAGAAGCCTTCCGTACTGACCATCACTGACGAGGGCGACGGCAAGTGCACACTCACTATGACCGATGGTACACTCCCCGGAACAACTCTCTCACTCGGCACCATCACCATCCCTTCAGTGGCTTACGAGGCTGACGAGGCCACTGCCACAATGAATCTTTCTTCAGGCAAGGTGGAGGCAACGACAGAATGCGCACATCCTTTCTATAAGACCATGACCGTGAAGAGTCTCTCTGGCACCATTTCAGTGAAGGATGACGAGAACAGCGATGCTGACCTGGCAAACGCCAACATCACATTCAGCGTGGACAACAACGGCACAGAGACTGTGGAATACACATTCTCAACCAACGGATACGTAACTGGCGTGGACACGGTGAAGAAGGCTGACGGCTCAGTGAAGCACATCTACACCATCTCTGGCATCGCCACCACACAGATGCAGCGCGGCGTAAACATCGTACGCCATGCTGACGGCACTGTGACTAAGGTGGTTAAGAGATAAACGAACAGAAAACACTCACACAAATAAAAACAACAAAAGAATGAAAAAGTCATTATTCACAATGGCAATGGCTGCGATAGCCTTAACTGCCAACGCTACCGACTACCTGGGTAACTACAGCAACAACGCTGGAGGACAGACCAGTACCGTGGAAGGTAAGGTAAGCATCGAGGAAGGTGCGGACGGAACAAGCACCGTCACCATCCATAACTACGCTTATGAGGTGTATGGCTCAAAGCACTATGTGGGCAACATCGTGCTCAACGGCGTGAAGACATCCAAGGTGGGCAACGTCACTATCTTCGAAAGCGCCCAGAACGTGGACATCACAGAGGGTGACGTCGACACATATACATGGGAAGGTCCCAGCTACTCGGCTCTCTGCAATGGCGGTGTGCCCGTAATCTTCAAGGCTGAGCTGCGCGGCGACAAGCTCACTGCAGCCTTCAACCTCGACACATTCCAGGCCATCAAGCGCCGCATCAAGACCACATTCGGCGAAAACCGCTACACCATCGGACAGATTCTCGGTTCGAACTTCGATGCTTGGCACACAGCCAAATACACTGGAGGTGTACCCAAGAAAGACTACACTAGCGACGAGCCTGACGGATGGCACTCATTCATGAGCGCATCAGGCACTCTCACCGGCTTCGTAAGCAAGAACACACACACATACAAGTCTGACGACGTGCGTCCCGGCGGCAAGGGCACAAGCCTCAAGCTCGTTTCAGGCATCGTAAACGTAGGCATCAAGCAGCCCGCCAACGGAACCATCACCACCGGTCGTCTCCAGGCAAGCGGCTTCACACCGAAGGACACCGGCAACAACTCTACTTCTGATCCTTCTTCAAGCGACGTAGACGGCAACAACGATCCGTTCTTCTCAGCTATCAGCTCACGTCCTGACTCTATCGCCGTATGGGTGAAGTATAAGCAAGGCACACTCTCTGAGTCTGACAAGAAGAATTATCCTTACGCCACTATCTCTGCCATCATCAATGACGGCACAAAGATTCAGGACCCGATGGACAAGGAGTATAAGACCATCGTGGCTACTGCCCAGAACAAGCAGATAGCCGAGACTGGCAACGAGTGGAAGCGCATCAGCGTTCCCTTCAATTACACTTCGTACGACATCGACCCGAAAGCCATCCTCGTTACCATCTCTACCAACGCAGAGCCGGGTGTGGCTTCGAGCGACGAGAACAATCCTGACGTGCTCTACATCGACGACCTCGAGCTTATCTACAACGCACAGCTCAGCGATATGTCTATCAGAGACATCGACTTCGATTTCGACCCGAACAAGTATTACTACGAAGGACTGACATTCAACGGCGAGCTTACCGAATCAGACCTTGAGCCTCACCGCATGGGCAACGGCTCATACATCAACAGCACCATCACACGCAGCCCGGCAGAGAAGGGTTATGCCACCGTTACCGTAACCGTAACTTCGGCTGACCTCAAGACCGTGAACGCCTACACATTCAAGGTTAAGGAGGCTGCTGCCGAGCCTTCCAAGGACTACACCGGCAACCTCACCATCTCTCTGAACGGCGAACCGCAGGATCCGGCTGAAGCTACCATCTCTACCATCCAGCACGAGGACGGCACATACGACATCCGCCTCAACCAGTTCTCATTCGGTCCGTTCCTCATCGGCGACGTAACCATCAAGAACGTACCCGCTACAGAGGTGGACGGATGGACTGTCTATACAGCTGAGCAGGACGCTGAAATCACAAACGGCGCTGAAATAGCAGAGGCTCTCGGTGGCAAGGTGCACATTAAGCTCGCAGCTCAGAGCAAGGATGACGACCTCTACGCAGAGATCACGCTCCCCGTTGAGCTTGGCGAGGACGTGATTGACGTATTCGCAGTATTCGGCAACAAGCCCGCTACCGGCATCAACGGCATCGAGGACAACGCCAATACCACCGTTACCGGCATCTACAACGCTTCAGGTATGAAGCTCCAGAAGCTGCAGCGCGGCATCAACATCGTCCGCACCGCTGACGGTAAGACCATAAAGATTATGAAGTAAACAGCACGATTGAGGTAATGAACCATACATAACCTTATCAAATACTTAAACGAAAAAAACTCCAGCCATTGCAGGAATGCAGCGGCTGGAGTTTTTTTTGTTGAGTAACATGTAAATTGCAGTTTATCAGTGAGATTACACATGAGCTTGCAGTACAAACTTAGGAGGCTATGGCGTCCCGCCGTAGCCACGCACCCACGGACAATCTGCAGATTGAGTATGAGCTGTGGGTACGTGCGATACTTCCACCCCATATAGTTCCCCGAAGGGGGACTAACGCATCCCGTATGATGTTGAGGATGATAGTCGGTCCCGCTTTGCGGAACCAAGAGAGGGTGGGGAGGATTGTTATCCCACAGCTGCGCTCCTTCGGAGCTTGCAGTGGGTTTCTGATGAATACGTGTCCCCTCGGGACACGGCGCTGATTGAGCGTTCTGCTATGGGAGGATGCAAGCTAATGAAGTAATTTCTGCTATGGGAGGGTGCGTGGCTACGGCGAGACGCCATAGCCTCCTATGTTTGCTTCGTCTGCTTGTGAATACAGCCTAAATTCGTTAGAGAATAATTCGTTGTTCTTTCTCCGCTACGCTATGAAAGCGGCAAAGCCGAGCGGCGCCGTCTAAGGCAATATTTCGTTGTTAATTCATCTCACCGATAAATTGCAGTTTATCCTATCCTCTTTATTCCTTCTTCCAGCCTGCTCCACGGGCAAGCCATATTTATTCTTATGAAGCCCTCGCCTTCCTTGCCGTACATGCTTCCGGCGTTCACCCATACGCGGTTCTCGCGCATCAGGCGCTCTTCTATGTGCTCCGACGACTCGCCGAGTGAGCTGCAGTCCACCCATGCCAAGTATGTTCCCTCCATGTTCATGACGGGGAGGTGGGGCAATTCGCGGGCGAAGAAGTCGCGGAGGCGGCGATAGTTCTCCGTCAGGTAGGCACGCAACTGGCACAGCCATTCATATCCGCCGTCCGAATAGGCAGCCTGAAGAGCCAGAACGCCGAAGGGATTGACGTCGCAAACCTCATTGATGTTTATGGCACGGTCAATTCTTTCGCGTACAGCGGCGTCGCGGCAGACGATGTTGGCAATCTGCAAGCCGGCTATATTAAACGCCTTAGAGGGCGAACAACACGTCACGGAGCCGTACGAAAGATCGTCGGGGAGCGTGCCGAACGGCGTGTAGCGGTGGTCGCCAAGCGTCAGTTCGCAATGAATCTCGTCCGAAACCACCCGTACGCCATGCTTCTTGCAGAGCACAGCCACACGTTCCAGCTCGCCACGGCTCCACACTCGTCCACCCGGATTGTGCGGATTGCAGAGCAGCAGCAGACGGGCACGCTCGTGCGAGAGGCGCTGTTCGAGATCGTGGAAGTCGATTTCGTAACGCAGGAGCGCTTTATTATAGATGAGTGGACTACTTGACAGCTCGCAGCCGTTATTGCGTATAGAGGAGAAAAAACAGTTGTATACGGGTTCCATCACCACCACTTGGTCGCCAGTCAGCGTCAGCGCCTTGATTATGGCTGATATGGCAGGCACCACGCCGGAGGTGTAAATGATGTCGTCCCGATGGAAGCGCCACCCGTGTCTTTCCTCAAACCAGCGGCATACAGCCTCATAATAGCTGTCCGGCACACGTGTATAGCCGAAGATGGCATGGTCGACACGGCGGCGCAGCGCCTCCGTAATGCCGGGATAAGTCTCGAAGTCCATGTCAGCCACCCACAACGGAATGATGTCATCACCCGCCGTCGAGTCCCATTTGTACGAGTTGGTGCCACGGCGGCAGGTAGGTTTATAGAAGTCGTAAATCATAATTATATTATTTTTCTCTGCTGCTAACCACGCAGTCAGCCGGCTTCTTTATGTTCTCGTCTATAATCACCTCTCCGATACTGTCTGCCGTGATGCGTCCCGACATCGGATTCTTTATGCTCTTGATGTGTCCGCGGATGTCAGCCTGAACGGTGGAATACTCGAAGGCGCGGTCGCATTCGGCATCGAAGGTACAGTTCTCAAGCACCAGATCCTTGGCATAGCAGAGCGGCTGTTCGCCGGAGATGTGACATCTTACGAGGCGGAGTCCGCGCGAGTGCCATCCGAGGAACTCACCGTTAAGCTCCGAGTCGTACACCGTGACGTTGTCCACCTCCCAGAACGAGTCCTTCGTGTCAATCTTGGCGTTGCGGATGACGATGTCGCGTGAGTACTGGAACACGTACTTCGAGTCAGAAACGAGTCCGTCCACCTCCACATTGCGGCAGTGCATGAATGGATAAGTGCCATCATGCAGCACCACATTCTCCAGCTTCAGCCCGTCAATGCCCCAGAAAGTCTCGTCAGCGTCGTTGATGGTGACGTTCTTCAGCGAGAGATTCTTCATTTCACGGAAGAACTTCGGGCCGTTGATGACGCAGTCCTCCATGTGCATATCGTCCGAATACCAGATGGCAGAGCGCGACCCCGGCGCGAAATAACAGTTGCGGATGTCCGATCCCTTGACGTGCCAGAGCGGATATTTGCCCTCAAAATAGCAGTTGCGGCAGACAATGTTGCTGCATTCCTTTACGCCCGACTCACCGAACGTGATGCGAACGTGGTCGAGTTCCGTGTTGTGGATTTCGAAGAGAGGACGCTCTCCACCGAATACCTTATTAGCAATTTTCTCCATAATCGTAATAGTATAATTGGTTTTGTATTTTTAAATCTTTTTCTGCGGCTTCAGCTTCCATGTCCACAGCTTCACGAGGAATATCATGCCACGGAAGCAAAGCTCGAGGCACATCGCCAGCCACACGCCACGCAGACCCATCGTCGGGGCGAGCAGCGCGGCGAGCGTTATGCGCACGCCCCACATCGAAGCGAGGTTCATGATGCTCGGAGCTATGGTCTTGGCGGCTCCCACGAACACGCCGTAGCAGATAATGGCTGCACCGAACATCGGTTCGGCGAAGGCTTCTATGCGCAGCACCTCCACACCCAACTGTCTTACCTCCAAAGAGGGAGTCATCATAGCCATCGCAAACGGCGACGCCACGTACATCACCACGCCCATGACCGACATTATCGCTACGCCAAGCCCTACGGAGAGCCATGCGAAGCGCTTCATCAGGTCGTGCCTCCCTGCACCGATGGTCTGTCCCACGAGCGTCGTGGCAGCGTCAGCAACGCCGTAGCCGGGCATATAGCAGAGACTCTCCACGATGATGCCGAACGAGTTGGCGGCGATGGCAATGGTGCCGAGCGGAGCGATAATGATGGTGGTGACGATGTAAGCCGACGTCATAATGGTCTGCTGCAGTCCCATCGGCAGTCCGATGTGCATGGCGTTCTTCACCACATTCCACGTCGGCAGGAAGCGTCCGCTGTCCTGACGCAGACAAAGTTCGCCCTTGCGGAAGCACAGTATATACATCGTCACCGTGGCTGCCACAGCCTCTGCCGAAACCGTTCCGATGGCGGCGCCCTCCACTCCGAGTCCCGCGCCGGGCATCATCACCGGCATGCCAAACACTTCCATGGGGCGCGTGGGGAAGATAAGGAAGAAATTGAAGAATACGTCCAGAGCCATCATCACCACACTCATCACGCTCGGCACCACCATATTGCCCGAACTGCGGAGCATGCCGTAGCCGAACATCGAGAACTGGAAGGCGGGCAGACCCAAAGAGATGATGGCGATGTAAACGGACGACGTGCTGCAGATGTCCTCTCCCCCACCCAACCATCTTGGCAGGAACGGACTGATGGCAAGCACCGTCATTCCCAACAGCAGGCTCACCACCAGCACGGACATGATGCCCTGACGCAGAGTGGCACGTGCACGTGCGGGGTCGTTGCCGCCAAGCTGATGGCTGACCTGAACGTAGAAGCCGGCAGCCGCAGCCGAACAGATGCTGCCCATCAGCCACATGGTGGTCTCCACCAGTCCGATGGCAGCAGAAGCGGAAGCGCCAAGGCTGCCCACCATCGAAGCGTCGATATACTGCATCATCGTGGTAGTGAGCTGGGCGAGTATGGCAGGCGTGGCAAGACTCAGCACGAGCCTCGCCTGCTGTGAGAACGTCATCGGCGCTCCCTTACGTATCATAGCGAGAAGTATGTCCTTCTTGTTGTTGCGATTCATAATAAAGTAATAAAAACAAAGACATGCTTTCCTGTCTTGGCAGAAAAACATGTCTTTCAGCATATATATTCCTTGAAGGTGTGTCTTCGCTCCTGTTAAGACAGCTCCAGCATGCGCTCTATCGGCTTAACCGCGTCGCGTGCTATCTCGGGGTCCACCTCCACGGATGGCCACTCGTAGCGCAGCGTGTTATATATCTTCTTCAGCGTGTTCTTCTTCATATACTCACATTCGTTGCAAGAGCAGCCTACCCCACCCTCGCTTACTTCAGGCGGAACAGGATAGAACGTCACGCCGGGGCAGCTGCGCTGCAGTTCGTGCAGGATGCCAGCCTCCGTAGCGATGATATATTCCTTCGTCTCGGGATGAGCCTTGGCGTAATTGAGCATGGCAGCCGTCGATCCCTTCACGTCAGCCACGGCAAGCACAGGAGCCTTACACTCCAGATGAGCCATTACCACAGCCTCAGGATGCTCCTCCTTGAGCTTCACGATGGCTTCCACGGAGAACTTCTCATGAACATGGCAGCCGCCGTTCCAGAGAAGCATCTGACGACCTGAAACGCTGTTGATGTAATTGCCGAGATTATAGTCGGGACCGAAGATAATCTTCTCGTCCTTCGGGAAAGAAGCCATCACCTTCTCCGCATTGCCTGACGTGACCACCACATCCGTGAGCGCCTTTACAGCCGCCGTGGTGTTGACGTAGCTCACCACCTTGTAGCCGGGATGCTGCTCCTTAAACTCCTTCAGGTCTTCAGCCTTGCATGAGTCAGCCAACGAGCAACCCGCTGTCAGATCCGGGCAGAGCACCTTCTTCTCCGGCGAGAGAAGCTTGCATGTCTCAGCCATGAAGTGCACACCGCACATCACAATCATCTTGGCGTCGGTCTGAGCCGCCTTGCGTGCCAGCGCCAGCGAGTCGCCGATAAAGTCAGCCACTTCCTGCACCTCGCCCACCGTATAGTAATGAGCCAACAGCACGGCGTCCTTCTCCTTGCAAAGACGGCGTATCTCTTTCTTAAGGTCAATCGACTCGTCAACAGGCTCGTCGACAAATCCCTTTTCAGTCCACTCTTTATTCATTGCTTTATTGTTTATACGTTTCGTTCTTTTGGTCGTTCCTACCACTTATCCACAACATCTATATATATTCTCTCTTTCTTTTTTTTAAAAGAAAAAAAATAATATTAGGATGATGTACTGTTAGTATGTTGGTAACTTTCCTGTCTTTTTCTTGCATATTAAGTTATAAACATGGGAAAGCCTGTTGTCCACAGGCAATCGTAACATCTTCCTGTTGATTATAAGCGTAATAGGCGTGTTATCCACAATATGATGTAGACACGTGCAAAGTTAATAAGTTTATATCTTTTTTCGATTAATAATCGTGGAAAACTTTGTAATATCAGCTTAATAATAGTGTTAGTTATCCACACCCCAACTGCTTCTCCCTGTCCCCTGTTGATAAGTGGCGAGTTATCCACAGGCTTCTCCACACGGTTATTAACAGGTATCACAGGGTTATGAACAGGAGGCGGCACGATGGCTGAATCATCTACTTTTTGTTTAGTTATATTGGTAACTTAGGAGGCTATGGCGTCTCGCCGTAGCCACGCAGCCTCCAATACCTGACATCAAACAACTTATTATGCTAACCGTTCGTGGGTGCGGGGCTACGGCGGGACGCCATAGCCTCCTAAGTTTGTATTAACTGCTTATACATAATTCCAAAGGATATGCTATTGTTAATATTAGCATATTGATTATCATTCGTTTACGCAGTTATCCACAATTTACGTTAACCTGTTGATAACAAGCGCCCCCTACCCTACTCTTTTCCGCCTGTTTTTCATCATATAAACATGCTTATAGAATAACTATACGTTGATAATCAGTATACTTACCGAGTTATCCACAGGTGTGTTAATAACTTTCTGTTAATACCATTGCTACGCCTGTTCTCCCCCATTCTTCAAGACAGGCTCATAGAGTGTGGATAACTGGTGTATACGTAGTGTTATCCACAGGCTATATCCCTGTTATATACAGGCTTTTCAACGTGTATTGTTAATAACTTATCCTTGTATTACAGTACATTAAGTCAGTTATCCACAATCCTGTTCATAATCCTGTGTGTTGATAATACTGGCGCATCAGAACAGGAATTGCTTTTGTTTGCCTGTTTTATAACGGAATAAACAGGCTTATACACAGGTATGTTAATAACTATTTGCTGTATACCAATCATTTATAAAGTTACCAACACTAATGTTGATAACTTACATTTGTATGCGAAGACGAGAATAATTCAACATTCCTTGCTCGGCTTTGTCGCTTGCCTAAGCAAGGATTCCTAATTCTTCTGCGGTTCCGCCGAAGACGATATTTGCATTTCTAACGCTCAATACTGCCACTTGAGCGCACAACGAAATCTTTGGTGCGAAATTCTTGAGTTTTGAGCGTGCAGCGTCAACTTATTTATTGTCAGTCGGTTATGCGGTTTTTGTATGATGTGTGCAATGTTTTGCGTCCTTAAACAGCCACTTTATGCCATCATAGAGCCACTTTTACACTCTAATAGTGCCACTTTTATCATGCAATAGTGCCACTATTAGAGACTAAAAGTGGCACTTTCGTAGTGTAAAAGTGGCGCTATTGATAAGTGATGGTTGCTTTTTAATCGTGAAAGACAAGAAAATCGCATATCTGAATCTCTAGAATTGATTTTTATTTTGTAACATGTTTTTACTCTTTGTACGATATTTGCATTATCCACATGAGTGTGGATAACTTGTGAATAAGGATTTTGTGTGTGCGATAAACAGAAACTCCTGTGTGCGTAACGCAGCGTTTTTGTGTGCGTATGTCATTTCTGAGTGTTGATAAACAGGCAGAAAAAGGCTCTCTTTTCAACTCTTTTTGTTAATAACTGCATATTGTGTATCAGCCTGTTGCGGAGTTATCCACAGGTTATCCACAATTGTGGATAACTCCGTATGCCTGTTATTGTAGATAACTGACAAACAGGTGTAGATAACTGACAGGATATTGTGGATAACATAAAAAACCGATGATACCAAATATAACGGTATCATCGGTTTTGTTATTAAAATATGTGTTTCATTAAAGAGGGAATCCCTCTTCTTTAATGATTTCTTTGAGAATACTGACCTTTGCGGTTGAAGTATTCTCTTTGTCATAAATGAGTAGAAGAACAATCTCTCCCTCCATCTCCTTCGTGATGAAATTATACGTGATGACTCTTGCTCCGCCAGACTTTCCCTTGCTTTTCGACTTTATAGCCATTCGTATTTTGCGGATGCCTGGAGCTAATTCTGCTCCTTGTAGTGGGTTCTCGAGAAGCGTTTTACCAAAGTTTATCAAGTCATCTTTGAACGAAGGGTATTTCTTAGCAAGCTTTTTCGCTGTTGCATCGAAGTAACTTGAGGTTGTAATTCTATAATTCATTTATCAATTTTTCAAGTGTATTCAGCTGTTTCTTGCCGGCAACAGCATCCTTTAGTTCACGAAGTGCTCCTCTCAGATCAGCCGCTATGTTTTGTGTTGTTTC
>ERZ507012.432-NODE-432-length-12660-cov-9.68449_pt1 | contig 12660 bp, 8 predicted proteins | sample MGYA00512878_ERZ507012 | MGnify/ENA metagenome assembly ERZ507012
TATTTATCTCTGCGATATTCGTCAACAACATCGTCTTGTCGCAGTTCCTCGGTATTTGTCCGTTCCTGGGCGTATCGAAGAAAGTTGATACAGCCATCGGAATGGGTGGTGCCATCGCCTTTGTCTTGACCCTGGCAACCATCATTACCTGGTGTGTTCAGAAGTATGTGCTCGATCCGTTCGGCTTGCAATATCTCCAGACCTTGGCTTTCATCCTTGTGATTGCAGCCTTGGTTCAGATGGTAGAGATTATCCTGAAGAAGGTTTCTCCTGCGCTTTATCAGGCGCTCGGTATTTTCCTTCCGCTCATTACCACCAACTGTGCCGTTCTCGGTGTAGCCATCCTGGTGATTCAGAAGGATTACAATCTCCTTGAGAGCGTGGTTTACGCCTTCTCTACCGCTCTCGGTTTTGCCCTGGCGCTTATCGTTTTCGCCGGCATTCGCGAACAGCAGGCTTTGGTCCGTATTCCTAAAGGCATGCAGGGCGTAGCTATCGTCATGGTAACTGCAGCGCTTCTCAGCCTTGCCTTCATGGGATTCTCGGGCGTAGATGGCGGTTTGAAATCGCTCTTCGGATTGGAGTAATTCTTTTACTTGAAGTTGATAAAATAATAATGGGAATTTGCGAACGGTGTAACCCGATGCAAATTCCCATTTTCTGTACTTGATTTTTCTTACTCTCTTATCTGAGGTACTTGGTTTCTTAACTCTCTTACTTGAGGTCTTGATTTTTAACTCTCTGTTTTATAAACTTGAAATTATAACTCTTTCTGTTTCTTATCTTCTGTGTCCGAAGCTTCCACCGCCATTGCTAGGTGTAGAAGAGCGAGGGGTGAAACCGCCACCTGTAGAACGGTTGCCGGAACCGCTGCTGAATGAACGGCTCATGCTGCTGCGGTTGCCTCCGAAGATATTACTTCTTCCGCTTCCGAAGCTGCTGTTGTTCTGGCGGCTGCTGTTTCCGAAACCACGGTTGTTGCTGGTGCTGCTGTTGCTGCTTCCGAAACCGCGGTTAGGGCGACTGTTGCTGTTGCTGCTTCCGAAACCGCGGTTAGGGTAACTGTTGCTATTGCCGAAACCGCCATTGTACTGTGGGCGGTCGTTGTTATTTCTGAAGCCTCCGTTGTTATTTCCGAAGCCTCCGTTCTGAGGGCGGCTGCTGTTTCCGAAGCCAGCGTTGTTGTTAGGACGACTTGCATTTCCGAAACCACGGTTTGGGTTCATCTGAGGTCTGTTCTCGCGGTTCATGTTGCCGAAAGATCTTCCTCTGCCGTAATCACCACGGTTGAATCCGTCTCTCATACCTACTCTAGGATGTCCACCAGGGTGAGGTCCGCCGAAACTTCTTCCGTAATACCAACTTCTGTTTCCGTTTACTCTCCAGCTATGACCTCCACGGTAAGAAACGTAGAAGTGAGGGCGACCGAAGTAGAAGTAGTCGCGGCGGGGATAGCGGGCGTAGATGCCGAAGTGCCAGTAACCTGCGTTCCAGTAGAGCGGACGGTAGAAGTAGGTGGCATTGATATATGTTCTATACTGCCAGTCGAGCAGGATGTAGCTCAAATCCATGTTGCGCTGGCGCCAGTAAGCACCATAGAGGTCATCGTATGTATCTACACTCATCAGGTAGTCGAGGTTTACCTCGTAAGCTGCCTCATACTGGTCTTCCGTAAGATTGAGCTCGTAAGCCATCTTGTCTGTCAGGAAGAGAGCCTGCTGTCTTGCCTGCTCATAACTCATTGCAGAAGCGGTAGTGAATGTCATCATGAACATGGCTACCAGAGCTATTATCATTCGTTTCATAATCGTATATTTTTTAATTGTTATACTTCATGTTTCTTTTTCTGGTGCAAAGATACGATGTTTTTTGTTCCCTCGGGCGGGATTTCCCCTAAAGGGGTGGGGGAAAATCCCTACTTCTTTATTTTGTGCCTGCGCAGTTCTATATATAATAAGGTATAGAACCGGAGTGGAGCGTAAAGGTTTGCGTGAAGATTTTCGCTGTTTTTGGAACAATCAAACGAAATATTTACTACCTTTGCACTCAGAAAAAACAATCTGATGAATAGATTGGAATTTAAAGCGAAAAGTAAAATAATAAATATAAAATAAACAAATCATGAAAGAGCTAAAAGCATTAAACAAGCGCACTGCTCCTAAGAGCGTCGCTCCAGAGAAAATCATTCAGTTTGGTGAAGGTAACTTCCTCCGTGCATTCGTAGATTGGATTGTATGGAATATGAATAAGAAGACCGACTTCAACGGTTCTGTCGTTGTAGTACAGCCATTGGCTGGTGGTATGGTTGACTGGTTGAACGGTCAGGACTGCCTCTATCACGTAAACCTTCAGGGTAAGGAGAACGGCCAGGCTATCAATACATTGGAGCGTATCGACGTTATCAGCCGTGCGTTGAACCCATATTCTCAGAACCAGGCTTTCATGGCTTTGGCTGAGCAGCCAGAGATGCGTTTCATCATCTCTAACACTACAGAGGCTGGTATTGCATTCGATGACTCTTGCAAGTTTACAGATGCTCCTGCAGCTTCTTATCCAGGCAAGTTGGTTCAGCTCTTGTTCCACCGCTACAAGTTCTTCGAGGGCGACCCAACCAAGGGTATGATCCTGATGCCATGTGAGCTGATCTTCCTCAATGGTCACCACCTCAAGGAGTGCATCTATCAGTATATCGAGCTTTGGAAGGAAGACATGGGTGCTGATTACGAGGGCTTCAAGGAGTGGTTCACAAACCACTGCTACGTTTGCGCTACATTGGTAGACCGCATCGTTCCTGGTTTCCCACGCGACACCATCAAGGAAATCCAGCAGAAGATTTGCTACAAGGACAACCTCGTAGTTAAGGCAGAAAGCTTCCACCTCTGGGTTATCGAGAAGGCTGAAAACATGACAGTAGAGCAGATGCAGGAGGAGTTCCCAGCTCACAAGGCAGGTCTCCACGTGCTTATCACAGATAATGAGAAGCCATACCACGAGCGTAAGGTTACTCTCCTCAATGGTCCTCATACAGTATTGAGCCCTGTTACATACCTCAGCGGTGTGAACATCGTTCGCGATGCTTGCGAGCACCCAGTATTGGGCAAGTACATCCACAAGGTACAGTTCGAGGAGTTGATGCAGACTCTGAACCTCCCTATGGATGAGCTCCAGAAGTTCGCTTCTGACGTATTGGAGCGTTTCGAGAATCCATTCGTAGATCATCAGGTAACAAGCATCATGCTCAACTCATTCCCTAAGTTTGAGACCCGTGACCTCCCAGGTGTTAAGATTTACCTGGAGCGTAAAGGCGAGTTGCCACAGGGCTTGGTATTCGGTCTTGCAGCTATCATCACTTACTATAAGGGTGGTGTTCGCGAGGATGGTGCTCCTATCCAGCCAAACGATGACCAGAAGATTATGGACAAGCTCACCGAGCTTTGGGCTACCGGCGATACTCAGAAGGTAGCTGAGGGCGTATTGGGCTTCGACTATATCTGGCACGAGGATCTTAATAAGACAGTTCCTGGCTTGACTGAGCTGGTTAAGAAGGATCTTGACCTTATTCAGGAGAAGGGCATGTTGGAAGCTGTTAAGACTATCCTCTAATTAAGATGTTCGTTCATAAATCAAATAACGATTTATATTTGATAAAAGTTATAAGGTTTTGTGTTAGTTGTTAGCATTCATTTTCATGCTAATTAATAAAGGCGGGGAGCTTGTGAAAGCGCCTCGCCTTTTTGCTTATTGTCTGCTTTGTGATGTTTCAGAATCCTTAATAACCTTAATGACCTTGTCCTTAATAACCGGATGGTTGATGATGAGCGGCACTCTTTCTACCACTACCATGGAAGTGTCGAGGCCCAATGCCTTAGGCTCGTCAATACCTATCTTGCTGATAAGAGCGTAGATACTCATCAGCAGGTTCTGTTGGCGATTATCTGAACTCTCCGGGTAATATACGCGGTGAATGATGATGAATCGGAAATCGCCCGGAATTCCGTATTTGCGCAGCGAAGGATAGGTGCTTCGCAAATCTACCTTTCCGTCTGTTACCAGATCTTCTACCACTTGTCGCAGATAGAGACTCACCCTAGGCTCTATGCGGAAACCAATGTGCATGGTTACGCTGTAGAGGGTGTCGGGAATCAGGGTCTCGCAGTTGTACTCCAGCGTGTCAGGTGTGTCAACAAACTCCATGTTGATAAGCCAGTAATGGTCAGCACGTTTCGGCTGCTTGTTGATGATGGAGTAGAGCAACTTGTCATCTACGGCACCTTCCTTGTTGGCGTGGTTCACATAAACCAGGTTGGAAGCGTACTTAGGGATGCTCTCGTCGGCCTTGATGTCGGAGATAATCTGATAATAATCATCCAGCGGTTTGGTGCTGATATAATGGCGGCGGATCTTGATGGCGTGGACCCATACATACATCATCAGGAACAGGATTCCGCCAATAAGCATCGTACACCATCCTCCTGCGAGGAATTTTGACAGGTTGGCGGCAAGGAAAATGCCCTCGATAACGCAATATGCGCCCATAAAGAGCAGGATGAAGATGCGCGCCACACCCTTGGTGCGCAGGTAGAAACCGAGCAGCAGGGTGGTCATCAGCATGGTGATGGTGATGGCGAGTCCGTAGGCTGCCTCCATGTGCGAGGAGTCGCGGAAGAGCAGGATGATGAGAACCACGCCGATGTACATGGCGAGGTTGATCATCGGGATATAGAGCTGCCCCTTAACATGGGTAGGATGCTTGATTCGCATGCGCGGCCAGAAGTGCAGGTTCATGGCTTCGCTCAATATGGAGAAGGTTCCGCTGATGAGTGCCTGGCTCGCAACGATTGCCGCACCCGTGGCCATGATGATAGCGAAGAACAGCATGCTCTGCGGCATGATGGCAAAGAACGGATTCACAGCCAGTGCCGTATCTGCATGATTCAGCACCCATGCTCCCTGTCCCAGATAGTTGAGAATGAGCATGGTCTTTACGAAGCCCCAGCTGATGGCGATGTTCTTCCTGCCGCAATGTCCCAGGTCGGAATAGAGAGCCTCTGCACCGGTGGTACAGAGAAATACGGCACCCAGAATCAGGAACCATTCAGGCGATTTTGCCAGCAGCATGGCAGCATAATAGGGGTTGAAAGCCTTCAGTATCAATGGGTAAGACGTGATGCTGAAAGCCCCCATCACGCCCAGCAGCAGGAACCATAGCAGCATAAATACGCCAAACGATTTGCCAATACTCTCTGTGCCAAACCGCTGCACGAAGAAGATGATGGTGATGATGGCAAGGGTGATGGGGATAACTGGCAGGTTGGGACTGATGCTTTCGAGTCCTTCGATGGCTGTGGTCACGGTGATGGCAGGGGTGATGATTCCGTCTGCCAGCAGGGTGCTTGCGCCAATGATGGCCAGTAGGTAAATCCACTTGTACTTGAGTCGGCGCAGCAAGGCATAGAGGGCGAGGATGCCTCCCTCGCCATTGTTGTCGGCACGCAGCGCCACGCATACATATTTGATGGTGGTCTGGAGGGTGAGTGTCCAGATGATGCATGACAGGGCGCCCAGGATGGTGCTCTCGCTGATGCTTTCGCCCGTATGCAGGATGGCCTTCATCACATAGAGAGGTGATGTTCCGATGTCTCCGAATACAATGCCTAATGTAACGAGCAATCCCAGGAAGCCTACTCGGTGATGATTGCAGGCTACTGAACTTTCTGCTTTTTCTTTCATTTTTCTTCTCTTATTTAAATTAAATATTATCCTTTTTGGGACATGAAAATGTCCTTTGTGATTATAAATTTGCGTGCAAAGGTATAAACATAAGAGACAAGATAGAATTTGTTTAACAAGATTTATCGGATTTAACCTTTATTTTTTGGCGATATGAAGAGCCGAATAGAGGCGAATGCCGATAAGACTACTCCCGAGAAACTTCTGAACTTGCGAAACTTGAATCAAATTAAAAAAATAAATACAATACAATCCTTTCCGAAAATCGGCTAGATGTGGAAAGGATTGCAAACTGTACAAATCTCTCAAATATGCGCAACGACAGAAGAAAAAAAAGGATTGCATATTATCTTAACAGAGCCCACTTATTAAAGTGGGTTCTGTTTATTACTATAGTTACGTTTACTGTATCTTAAGCCTGAATCATTTTTTTTATTTCATCCATACTTAAGTTAAGAGTACTTGCCACAATATCAGCTGATACTCCAGCCTGTAGAAGTTTTTTGGCTGATTGCAATTTTTCCTCATTAGCTCTTTTTAATTGCTCCTCAGCTTCCTTTCTCTGCTCCTCAGCTTCTTTTCTCTGCTCCTCAGCTTCTTTTAACTGACTAGATGTTGCCTCCAGCTGACTAGATGTTGCCTCCAGCTGACTAGATGTTGCCTCCAGCTGACTAGATGTTGCCTCCAGCTGACTAGATGTTGCCTCCAGCTGACTAGATGTTGCCTCCAGCTGACTAGATGTTGCCTCCAGCTGACTAGATGTTGCCTCCAGCTGACTAGATGTTGCCTCCAGCTGACTAGATGTTGCCTCCAACTGACTAGATGTTGCCTTAAGTTTCTCCTCAGTATCATCATTAGCCTTCGTCAAACGCTCCAACCTGCCGGCAAGCGTCTTCTCTACGCTCACCATATCCCAGAATTCATCATAACCCAGAAGTTCCTCCTCGGTATAGGCTGATTCTTCAATCTCTGATACGGCTTTGGCTATCTCCGGATTAGCCAGCAGTTCTGCCGGAACTTCCTTCGTTTTCTCATCAATTTCTGTCAGATACCTAAGCCATAAAACCTGCATTTTCTTCTCTGTAAACGTATGAGGCGTAAACTTCGGCAACTCAACAAATACCAGATGCAAACCATCAATTACTTTTTCGGTATGTTCCTCATGTACAAGATGGTAATAGTGGTAATAATCATCCAGTTCAGGCTCAAATACTTCATTAACCAAGTTGAGAGAATAAACTGGCTTCAGAAGAGAATAATCTTCTCCCCTGTTTAGCTGCTTTACATATGCCTTGGAAGCATTGAAGAGAACTCGCTGCTTAAACTCCGCAGACCAAACCATCTGCATTTCTACAATAAACTGACGTCCCTGGGCATCCTCGCATCTCACATCCACTATGCTATATTTTCGTGTGGGTGTCTGGGGAACCATTTCAGGCGTAAGATATGTCACAGAAGTGATTTCCTCTTCCTCACTCTTAAAAGGAAGAAGGGCATTAAGCAAACTTTTTACCAACTCGGGATGTTCGCCAAACACTTTTTTGAAGGTCAAATCGGCCTTAGGATCCAAATATTTCATAAGCCTTTCTTTTTTTTCTGCAAATATACGCCAATATTCCGAAACTTGCAAGCCTTTTCCATATTTTTTTTGAATTTCTCTTCTTTACACAATAATTAAAGCCCGATAGGAGAGCGTTGCTGCTTCCTGTCGGGCTTTAATAATTATGTATCTTTTAAGCGATTTGTAAAGGCTTAACAGATTACTTGTTCTTGTACTTGACAACTACCTTGTTGGCATAAATGCCTTGTGCCTGTGAAATGGCAGCACCTGTGCTCTGTATGGTCAAAGCGTTGTTCTCAAATGAACTCTCAATACCTGTTGTGGCTTTGATCATTTCTCCTGTCTCCATATCCTGATCATCAGCAACTACCTGATTTGGAACATAGGTAGATACCTTTACGTTGCGGTTGAGAAGGAAACCAAGGAATAAGTCATCACGGCTCATTAACCAGCTAAAGGTGTTCAGCAAATAATAAGGCTCTACGGTGTTTGGACATGTACGGATACTCTTATTTGTTGTGAACTCGTTAGTTAAACTTAGAGTATAAGCAGACAAGTTGCCATCAGTATAAGTGCTCAGGAAATTTACATCAGCATCATCTGCTGCACCTACCTGCTTAACGCTTGTTAGGTAACCGTTTGCATCGTAGCTCCATGTATAAGTTACATCTTCGCCTGTCATCATATCCATACCTGTACTGCTGATAACGCGACCCTGGTCATCAAGAGTATAAGTATAAGGATTATTCTCTACAGAAACAGTTTTCCCGTTGTAATTGAAAACCCAACCAAGACTACCATTAGAAGTAATTTCCTTGAGAGTTCCATCTTCATTGTAAGACATGTTGAGAGTTAAAATGCCTTCTTGAAGACCCAACATAGGAGCATACATATTGAGCATCGAATTATCTGTAATGGTGATGCTCTCTACCTGGCGCTGCAGGAAGGCATATACCTTACCCAACTCCCAAGAAGCATTGCCGCGAACCAGAGATACGGCATATTCGCCCTCTGCCAAATCTGCAGGAATAGTAACCTTTACGCCATCAGAAGTAACTGTTGCCTCTAATGTCTTGTCACCAACTACAATCTTGTCGCCCTGGGCAAAACCGATACCGGTAAGGGTTACTTCCTCGCCAATACCCATCTCGCCTGGCAATGACAAGGTAGAGATTGGGTTGTCAGCTGCAAGAAGAGTCATGCTGCCCAATGTCCAGCTATCATTACCTGTCTTCAATACTACGTTTACCTTACCTTCAGTCATGGTGTAAGGAATGGTGAAGGTTGCACCGTTAGAAGACATCTTGGCATTGGTGTTAACCTCAGTTCCCTGTTCAGGCTGGAGATAAAGAGTCTGACCAGCAGCGAAACCGCTACCCTGTACTGTTACCTCTGCACCAATCTTTGCAGAAGTTGGAACCACTGCATTGCTTACTGGGTTAGTAGGACCATCGTCGTCTGACGAACACGCTGAGAAAGTGATGAATGCACAAAGCATCAACATCATTGAAATCAATTTTTTCATAGTGCTGTGTTTTAATTAATTAATAAATAAATTGTTTTTAAACTCTATTCTTACAACCCAGACTGACTGTTCAGAATCTTCTCTGTGTCCTCGCTTGAAGGACGGGTCATGTCTGGATTCACGATTCTGCCGTTAGGATCGAGGAGGATGAAGCGAGGAATGCCGCTGATGCGGTAATCGCTCTGGAACTTGCTGCCCTTACCGATATAAAGTTGGGTACCGCTCAGTGCACCGCTCTTCACCCTGGCAGCCCACTTCGCCTTGTCCTGGTCGATAGAAAGACCTACGAAAACGATGTTTCTGCCCTTGAACTTCTCTTCCAGTTTCTTGAGGAATGGCAACTCTTTCTGGCATGGTCCGCACCAGGTAGCCCACATATCTATATATATGTACTTGCCACGGAAATCACGGAGCGTCATCTCCTTGCCGTTTACATCCACACCCTTGAACATAGGTGATGGACGTCCCACAGCCGCTTTGTCCCATTTGGCACATGCCTTCTTGAAGATTTCATTCAGGCGAGGCGATGTAACATAGGTATAGTACAGATTCTGCAGATCGGTGATGTTCTCCACGCCATTACCTTCAACATAGGTGAAAGCCAGAAAATGAATCAGCGATTCGCGCACCTTGTCGCTCTTCGTATTCTCGCCGATATAGCTCATCTCTGCAAGCACCTTAGGATAGAGTTGGCGGATGTTCTTTCCCGCTTCATCAAATACGTGGGCTGTCTCAATCATATAGTTGCGATACTCATCGTTGTCGGCGAGATCCTCATCCTCCTTCACATACTGGCGCAGGGTATCGTAATAGTCCTTACCCAATACCAGAGTGGTATCCTGAGTGAGATAAGTATGACTTACCGGATACATCAGGAAGGCATTGGCATAGAAGTAGGTGATTCTGCCTTCTTCCATCTTCAGGAATTTGTCGTCGGCAGCAAACTTGCGTGCCTTCAGTAGGCGTTTCATCGAAGCTATCTTCTTGTCAACGGTAGCCTTAAACTCGCTCCAAGGCTGGATGTAAACCTCATTAGACAAGCCGGTTAACTGAATCTTGTTCAAGTAATCGATAGCCTTCTCGTTGCCGCCTTTCACGGCGAAGGTGTTGTCGAAATCGTTGGCATTGAACGAGATGGTTACATCGTCGCCCTTCTGCAGATATACGTTCTTGGTCTTCTCGCCATAATAAACATTGGCGTAGAGAGCATCCATGTCGTCGAGCTGCACGGTAGCCTTTCCGTCGGTCAGTGGAAATTCGTTGACGCTCATGTGATAGACGAGTACCACATTGGAGAGCACCGGATTCTTGACGTCAAATCTAATGGTGATGCCCTCAGCGGCGTGCATGTTCACTGCAGCCAGCAGGAACAGAAGCAATGATAATATTCTATTCTTCATTTTTATTTTCTTTTTTAAAGTTGATGATTAGTTGGTACGCTCACGGTAAGTAGCATCTACAATCTTGCCGAAGCCTGAATAGCTGGTAGGTGTAACCTTAGAGAAATCGCCCTCTGCGCTCATGCCGTCGTAGATTCGGAGTGTACCCGAACCATTGCTGTTCTCTGAACCTACGATGAGATCGTAATCATGGGCTGAAGCTGAATTCTGATAGAAATTAAACTTCATCATCGAGATGGTTTCGCCGTTGAAACTGAACTGGCGCTCTGCCTTCAATGGTTTCTCCGAGAGGTTCACGCGATAAACGGTACCGCCTACAGCATAATACATGTAGTTCTTCTGCGAACTGAAGGCGAAGCAAGAGGCATTGGCGATGTCTTTGCAGTCGCTCAAGTCGCCGTAGTAAGCCTTACCCAGTGCAAAGGTGCAGTCGGCATAGCAGAGCATATCACCTAGCTGGATGCCATACAGTTCATATTTCTTTCCGCTGCGCAGGATGGTATAGGTGATGCCCATCTTGGCGTTTCCCGGGTCATATTTCGTATTCTCCATATAGACGAAATCCATGCCGGTAGGATATTCGCTGAAGGCTTTGCCGGTTACCATATCCGATCCCTTGTATCCGGTAGCAATCTCTTCCATATCCTTCATGCTGTGATAGGAAACATCAGAGAGCGAAAGGCCTGGTAGGAATGGACAGCAGGACATGAAGCACTTGTTCACATTATCATAAAGCAGATAGATGGATGCGTAAGAGGATGCTCCAATGTTGGCTCCTACTGCTGGTGCAAGAACAGGCTGCTTGTTGACGGCAGCGAAGAGTCCCTGGATACCCATGTTGGATGCCGAATATGCATAGCCGTCACTCACAATCATTCTCATCATGCCGCTCTGGTCGCATACCATGCTCTGTGGCTTCAGATTGGTCTGCTTGGCTACCTCGTACTTGAAGTCGTAATCCTTCTGCCATACAAAACTGTTCTTTGACAGACGGGTGGCTCCGTCGGCAGTAAAGAGATAGAAAGGAGAGTCGGAATGTCCGCTGTTTGGCGCATACTGGATGCTGTATGGATGATTCAACTCAGGCATTCCGCTGGTCTTGAGGATGTCGAGATAGGTTTTGCCTGTAACCTTCGATATCATGTCGAGACGGGTCTTGCCGTTCACATCACAGAGCACCATCCAGCCTTCTGAAGAGGTATCGCTCACGATGAGTGTATAGCTCTGCTGCCAGAAGAGTCCTGTCTTCTTCTCTGTTGCGGTGAAGTAGAGGGTATATTCTCCTGCAGGAAGCGTCATTTCCTGCACGAGATGTTTTTCGTTGCCAAGCACGGTCACCTCGTTGTCGCCCGACTTATTGATGACCTTCCACTCGTAGTTGTAGGCATCGAGGTCGGTGATGTTATCGCCCAGATTCGGGTCGAGGTCGATGTTGGCATGGGTGAGTACCGAGATGGTCTCAGGCACGCCGGTGATAGTAGGCTCGTTCAGACTGTGATAATCGTAGTTGCCCTCATCTTGCGAGCATCCTGCCATCATCGTAGCCATCATCAGAGCCGCTGCCATTATTTTATAATTTCTCATAATCTTCCAGTTTTTTTTATTCTCCATAGAAAGTCAGCGCATTGCCCTTTGCATCGAATGCATCGGCATCGTATGCCTCGCCGTTGTTGCGAAGTTTCTGCTGCTCTCTCACATAGCTCTGCATCTCAGAACTTACATAGCTCTGCATGGCAAGCGTCATCTTAGAATCGTCGTTGAAATCGGCTGGGTCCAGGTCGAGTACCTTGCAAGCCAGTTCGAACTTCTGCTGGGTGAAATCGCCGAGCAGATCGGTCTTCCATGCCTTTGGTGCCGTGGTAAACTTGTCAGAGAAGATAATCTGATAAGAAAGGGTTGAAACCACATCGCCGTTGGCTGTCGTCTCTTCGGTAACAGGAAGAGTGAAGTTCTCGTTAGGCTGCAGACTTACCTGTATATGCTTCTCCTGAGTTTTCAGAATGGCAGTACGTTTCAGCGTAATCATATATTCCAGTATGGTTTCGCCCGCCGGCATCTCAGCCTTTTCCGGCAGGATGTAGTCTGTGCCTTCCTGTGCATCCTCCGAGCTAACCATTAGGGCTATCTCGCGAGGCTGGTCTGTAGGACGGCCTATCAGCTGTATCTTGACAGGCACCTGCATCTCATCGCCTTTCTGATAGACAAAGGTCACATTGGTGTTTGCCTGCAGGATATTGGTATTGGAGCGATTGTTCAGGTAAACGCCGTTAATGTTCTGAAAAACATCCGGTTCCTGTTCGCTGCATGAGCCTAGAGATAGGGCTGCCATCGCTCCAATCAATAGAGTCTTTATCTGATATTTCATATAAAAATCGTATATAATTAGTCTTAACTATAAACTATTAACTAGTTCTCTGTCTCAGAGTCAGGCAGTGGAACCAGAT
>ERZ507012.434-NODE-434-length-12604-cov-5.95131_pt1 | contig 12604 bp, 7 predicted proteins | sample MGYA00512878_ERZ507012 | MGnify/ENA metagenome assembly ERZ507012
TACACTCTTTCCCTACACGACGCTCTTCCGATCTAAGAGATAGAACTTGCTCAGGCCATCAAGAAAGGTGGTCGTGCCGGTGAGCGTGCCAAGAATAAGTTGGTAGAAGCCAACTTGCGCTTTGTGGTATCTGTCGCCAAACAGTATCAGCATCAAGGACTCACGCTTACCGACCTCATCGACGAGGGCAACATCGGTCTTATTAAGGCTGCAGAGCGTTTTGATGAGACTCGTGGCTTTAAGTTTATCTCTTATGCCGTATGGTGGATTCGACAGAGTATCCTTCAGGCCATTGCTGAGCAGAGCCGTATCGTCAGACTCCCCCTCAACCAGGTAGGTTCACTCAATAAGGTGAACCACGAAATCAACAAGTTTGAGCAGGAGAATCTCCGTCGTCCCAGTGTGGAGGAAATAGCTGACCGCACAGGTGTGGATGAGGAGAAGATATCACAGAGTATGGCTGCAAGTGGACATCACGTGAGTATCGATGCTCCATTTGGAGACGACGATGATAATGCCATGGTTGATGTGATGTCGAGTGGCGATGACAGTCGTACAGACAAGCAGGTAGATCACGAGAGTATGGCAATGGAACTGAAACAGGTTCTCGGTCAGGTACTCAAGGAGCGTGAGCGACAGATAGTATGTGCTTGTTTCGGTATTGGAGAGCCAGAGAAAGGTCTGGAGGAAATCGGCGACAAGATGGGGCTTACCCGTGAGCGTGTGCGCCAGATTCGCGAAAAGAGTATCTCGAAACTCAGAGAGTCTGGATATGTTAAAATCTTGATGAAATACCTTGGCTAACAGGGTGTCGTTTTATAAATATTTGCTCATAGCCTTCCTTTTGGCATCGCCTTTGGGGTGTAAGGCTAAAGTGAAAGCACCGAATGTTGCGTTTCGTGATTCGGTGCTTAACTTGGTGTTTACCTATGCCAAACGTACCGACACCACAGGATTGCATGGTTCACAATCGTATTCTTACACCAAGATGCAGATGCACACTAACAAGCGCAACGCCACCTTGATGCTCGTACCTTCGATGTATGCCATCGCCCATGGCACAGGACGCCACTTTATCAGCGAATACTATACCAAGATAACGATGCAGAACGACAAGTTCACCGACCAGCGTCTGCTCCATGTCAGCACTGTTCCACATCGCCGTAACATCATGTCATATATTCTTCCTTATGTAACTCCTAATGTCTTTGGCGAGAACCTTTTTCACAACAATATCCTCTCCCCTTTCCATCGAGCCAACCGCAGGTTCTACACCTATCGGGTCACCGCTTTGCCGTTCGACAAGGCTCAGGTATACGCCTACCCAAAAATTAAGAACACGCAGATGGTGGAAACCAAGGCTGTGGTAAACAGCAAGACAGGAAAAATATATCTGGTCGACTTTGAGGGCGAGTACGATATGACGCGCTTCTTTATATCCATCGTCATGGGCAACAATGGCTACCGCTCTCTTCTGCCCGACAGATGCAACCTGAAAGCCAATTTCAGGTTTATGGGCAACAACATAACCGGTATGCTCAGTTCTTACTATAATCTGCCCAAGATGCTTTCTGACACACTCAACAACGCTGCTGACACCACCCTTATGTCGCAAGTGCGCCCTGTTCTCCTCAACGAGCAGGAGCAACTCATCTATGAGCAATATTTCAAGGAGAAGAGCCGTCGCGACTCGCTCAGCCTGGCCGACAGTACCAAGAAAAAGCGCAACTTTGCCAAGGATGTGCTATGGGACATCGTAGGCGACAACATGGTGAACAGAATACAGCAGGATTTTGGCAAGGAAAGCCAAGGATATGTACGTCTGAGTCCTATCCTCAACCCTCTATACATGGGCTATACCAAGCGCAAGGGACTCATCTACAAGTTTGATATCAGAAGTTCTTATTCCTTCAACGACAACATACAGCTTGGTGTGCGGTTCAGGGCGGGTTATAGTTTTAAGCTGCATCAACTGTACTTCAATATTCCGGCTACCTTCAACTATAATGCCAAGCACGACGGCTATCTCGAGATGGTATACGGACAGGGCAATCGCATCAATACCAACGTGATAGCCCGCAACATACTGGACATCAAGAGGGATGACGATGAGGAGATAACTGTAAATAAGGACAATTACACCGAGTTTACCGACAGCTATTTCCGTCTCACAAACCACTGGATGTTTAGTCCCAAGTGGGGATTTGAAGCAGGAATAGTGGCCCACCATCGTAGGGCGATTCATCCAGAATTCTACGAATCGTATGGTTATCCTTCCAAATATCGCTCCGTGGCCCCTGCTTTTGGATTGATATGGCGACCATGGGGGCCTAAAGGAGTGTCTGTCACGGCCGATTATGAGCGTAGCATCAAGGGGTTCATGGGCTCAAACATACCTTATGAGCGTATTGAGGCTGATGCCAAGGGCATCTTCTACGCCAGCCGTCGAAAGTTGTACTCTGCGCGACTTGGAGCAGGATTCTATACCATGCGAGGTTCTCACTGGTACTTTATCGACTACTCCAATTTCAATGACAACTACATTCCAGGAGGATGGAATGACGACTGGAGCGGTTCGTTCGAACTGTTGCCCTCAGAGTGGTACAACTCTTCTGAATACTACGTACGCAGCAACTTCACCTACGAAAATCCGATAATCTTTGCCGCCTGGGTGCCCTTGGTGGGCAGATTTGTAGAGGCTGAGCGCTTCTATGTCAATGCCTTATTGGTAGAAAAGCTGCATCCCTATACCGAATGGGGCTATGGATTCAGCACTCGCCTCTTTTCTATCGGAGTCTTTGCCGGTTTCAAAAATGCCAAGTTCTATGGGGTAGGCTGTAAGTTCGACTTTGAGCTTTTCCGCAACTGGTAGAAGAATCGAATACTTACAGATAGACATTCTTTAAAACAAACATTCTTACATTATAATATATATGAATTCACAACTCACCGTTTACAAGGCAAGTGCCGGCTCTGGCAAAACCTTCACACTTGCCAGGGAATATATGACCTTAGTCATTGCCAACCCACATTCGTATCGCACCATCCTGGCAGTGACTTTCACCAATAAAGCCACTGAGGAAATGAAAACACGAATCCTCAGCCAACTATATGGTATTGCCCATGGACTCGAGGAATCGCATGGTTATCTGGAACAGATAAAGAAAGCTTTGCCCCATCTCACGCAGGAGCAGATAGAGAAGAATGCCGGTACTGCACTCAGTCTGCTCATTCACAACTACAACTACTTTCGCGTTGAAACAATAGATACTTTCTTCCAGAGTGTGCTTCGTAACCTGGCACGTGAGCTCGACCTTACCGCCAACCTTCGCATAGGACTCAACGACTACCAGGTGGAGCAACAGGCTGTAGACCAACTGATTGAGGATCTGGGGCAGACCGACAGGCTTCTGCACTGGATCATGGACTATATCAAGTCGAATATGGCTGATGACAAAAGTTGGAACGTGATCGGTGAAATCAAGAGTTTTGGTGAAAATATCTTCCGCGATTATTACAAGAGTGCCGCCAAGTCGCTCAATGAAGTGATGGAAAAGGAAGACTTTTTCAAAAACTTCACTGCCGAGCTCAGGAAAATGAAACAGGATGCCAAGGAACACTTTGCGCAGATAGCAGCCACCTTCTTTGACACACTCGACGAGAATGGACTTACGGTTTCGGATTTCTCGTATGGCAAAACAGGTGTCTGCAGCTATTTCATCAAATTGAGAGACGGACTTTTCGACGATGAAAAACTCGTTGGCAAACGTGTTGTGTCAGCCATGGAGGACGAGCATACCTGGATGAGTGCGGCAGATGCACAGCCAGGTTCACCTAAGTATGATCTGGTATGCAATACCCTTGCACCATTATTGCGCTATTCTGAAGAGAAGCGCCCAAAGTTGTTGCGTCTTTACAAGAGTGCAGACCTCACCCTGCGCAACCTCAACCAGTTGCGCCTTTTAGGAAGTATAGAGAAGAAAGTCCGTGCACTCAACGAAGAAGCAAACCGTTTTTTGCTCAGTGACACGCAGACGCTGCTCCATTCGCTTATGCAGGACAGTGACTCACCTTTTATCTTTGAGAAGATAGGTACGCAATTGGAGCATGTCATGATAGACGAGTTTCAGGACACCAGCACCATACAATGGCAGAACTTCAAAGTATTGCTCGATGAAACCATGAGTCATCAGGATGCAGGCAACCTCATTGTGGGTGATGTAAAGCAGAGCATTTACCGCTGGCGCTCTGGTGACTGGCGACTGCTTAACAATATACAAGAGCAGTTTGGAGACAAGCGACTTGATATCAAAACCTTGGATACAAACTATCGTTCGGCAAAAAACATCATAGATTTCAATAATGCATTCTTCAAAGCTGCTGCCGAAACTGAATATCAGTCTCTCAAGGAGAATACCCCCGAGGAGGCAGAACAACTGAAGATTGCATACTCTGACGTAGCCCAGAGGGTGCCTTCGGGCAAACCTGCCAATGGCTTTGTGCAGATTAAACTCCTGAACAAGGAAGAATGGAAAGAACGCACACTGAAGGAAACTATGGCAACTATCATGCAACTGACAGAGCAGGGTGTAAAGCCCAGTCAGATTGCCATCCTCGTAAGAACCAACCGCACCATTAAGGATTTGGCAGAATTTCTGATGAACAATGGTTGCCCTTACCCTCTTGTTTCCGACGAGGCTTTCCGTCTGGATGCATCCCAGGCGGTCAATTCGCTTGTTACGGCGTTACGTGTGCTTATTCATCCCGATGATCCTATTTCCAGGGCTACCCTTCAGAAATTCGCACTCACCTTCCTTGGTAGCGATGAAATCGTGAAAAAGATTGAGGAGCAGCGTGATATCCTGTTACAGAAACCTATTTTCGATTTAGTGGAAAACCTCTTTGTTGAACTACAGTTAGATACCATAGAGGAGATGAAGAGTCAGAGTGCTTATATCTGCGCCTTCTACGATCAGATGGCTGCTTACCTGCAGGACAACTGTTGCGATATAGACTCTTTTATCAAGGAATGGGACAATACGCTGCACGAGAAAAGCATACATAGCGATGCGCTCAACGGCATACGCCTCGTCACGATACACAAGAGTAAGGGTCTGGAGTTTGATTATGTTATCATTCCTTTCTGCGACTGGATGTTGGAGACATCCAAAGGTACCCTGTGGTGTACGCCAGCCGAGGCTCCTTTCAACAAAATACCATTGGTTCCTGTCGATTTCATCGCCAAACAGATGAAGGGAAGCATCTACGAGGACGATTACCACCACGAGCATCTGCAGAACATGGTAGACAACATGAACCTGCTATATGTGGCTTTCACACGTGCCAGCCGTGGACTCTTCGTTATTGCTCATCGTGACAAGGAAACATTCCGTAGTTATCTGATAGAAAGTGTGCTATCAGATGTAGAGAAGACACTCAGCAGCGGCAATGTATCTGTAACGCTTTCCAATTCGCAAGACGAGGATATTCTTTTTGAATATGGAACCCTTAAGGTTGAGGAGGCTGACGCTACAGACAAGAAAAAGGAGAAATCGGAGAATGTCTTTTGCCAGCAAGCCACCAATATCGCTGTGCAGCTGAAGGTGAATCCTGCTATGCCTCAGTTCCGGCAGAGTAACAAGAGTCGTGATTTCATAAAGGGCGACGAGGACGAGGAACAGCAGAAGTACTACATCAAGTTGGGTACCATTCTGCACAGTCTCTTCTCTTCCATCCGTACCACCGACGACATAGAGCAGGCCCTTCGTCAACTCGAATTAGACGGAATGCTCTACGACGAGAATCTCTCACGCAAGCACTTGGATTCAATGATACGCAAACGTCTGCAGTCTCAGCAGGTGGCGAATTGGTTTTCTCCCCACTGGACACTCTTCAACGAGTGCTCTATCCTGAGTGTGGAACATGGCAAGGTGGTGGAACATCGTCCTGACCGAGTGATGAAGGATAGTGAAAAGACCATTGTGGTGGACTTCAAGTTCGGTAAACCCAAGGACGAGCATCACGTACAGGTAAGACAGTACATGCAGTTGCTGGAAGGCATGGAGACCAACCAAAGTGCAAATTCCGACAACGGAAACGACAGTCATCCACTGATAGAAGGCTATCTGTGGTATGTCTATCCCAACAAGATAGTCAAGGTGGAATTCTGACACCCCAAGCTAAGACATAACGACTCTATTTCATCAAGATTATAAAAACGACGAATATGAAATCATTCTTGACATACGTAGCCCAAGACATCATACAGAAATATGGCAACAATCTGAGCGATATAGCCATCGTATTCCCCAACAAGCGTGCCTCGCTGTTTCTCAACGAGCAGTTGGCACGTCTGGTTTCCCATCCTTTGTGGAGCCCCACCTATATCACCATCAGCGACCTCTTTCGTCAGCACACTACGCTGAAGGTGGGTGACCCCATCAAGTTGGTATGCGATCTTCATAAGTCTTTCGTCGAGTGTACTGGCATCGAAGAGACACTCGACCACTTTTACGGCTGGGGACAGCTGCTAATAGCAGACTTCGATGATGTGGACAAGAACATGGCTTCTGCCAGGCAGCTCTTTGCAAACCTCAGTGATATCCATGAACTCGATGACGTGTCTTACCTCACCGAAGAGCAGAAGAAAATCATTAAGAAATTCTTCAGCAATTTCTCTGATGACCACAACACCGAACTCAAAAAGCGCTTCCTACAGTTGTGGAGTCATTTCTACGACATCTATACCAATTTCAATCAGCGTCTTGAGGCACAGAACCTTGCCTACGAGGGTGCCTTGTATCGGCGTGTGGTGGAAGACGAGTCGCTTGAGTTCCGGCACAAGAAATATCTCTTTGTGGGCTTCAATATGATGCAGTGTGTGGAGCAGAAGCTGTGCTCACGATTGCAGAAAGAGGGCAAGGCTGCCTTCTATTGGGACTTCGACAAATACTATATGAAGGATGGCAACGAGGCCGGATATTACATCCGGCAGCTGATGAGTGCTTTTGGTAACGAGTTGGATTATTTATCTGATACAGAGCTGTATGACTCTTTTGATTCGACCAAAGATATTACCTATATTAGCGCTCCTACCGATAACATACAGGCTCGCTACATACATAGCTGGCTGATGCAGAACGAGCGATATAAGCAAGGGCGCAGCACTGCCATCGTGCTTGCAGACGAGAGTCTGTTGCCTACTGTCATCCACTCCTTACCTGAGGAGGTGGAGAGTGTCAACATCACATTAGGCTATCCCTTGCAGCAGACTCCATTCTACAGTCTGATACAAACGCTAACCGATCTGCAGACCTTGGGCTATGACAAGGATAGAGATTGCTATCGTCTCCGTTATGTCAACTATGTGCTTCGCCATCCTTATGCCCAGTACATCTCGTCTGCTTATGCCGAACTCATGGGCGAACTTCATGACAAGAAGATATTCTTCCCTTCCCGCAAATGGCTTTGCCAAAAAGAGGACGAGGGACTTGAAATCCTGTTTCAGGAAATGTCATCGGGCGAGAACTTCAACCTTTCGCTCGTACAGTATCTCTTGGACGTGCTGAAGAACATAGGTACACAAGCACGTACTCTTGACGACCCACTCTTTCAGGAATCACTCTTTCGCACCTATACGCTTGTCAACCGTCTCCACGAACTCATCCAGTCGGGTGACCTAATCGTAGATATCATTACCTTACAGCACCTCCTGCTGCAACTCATGCAGACCACCACTATTCCTTTTCATGGTGAGCCCGCCGAAGGTATTCAGATTATGGGAGTTCTCGAAACACGCAATCTTGATTTCGATCATATCATCGTGCTTTCTGCCAGCGAAGGAAATCTTCCCAAGGGCGTCAACGACTCTTCGTTCATTCCTTATTCGTTGCGCAAGGCTTACGGACTTACCACGGTAGACAACAAAGTGGCTATTTTCTCCTACTATTTCCATCGCATGCTTCAACGTTCTGCTGACATCACCCTTACATACAACAACTCTACTGAGGATGGACATACTGGCGAAATGAGCCGCTTCATGCTACAACTGTTGGTAGAAAGCAAGCACCAGGTGAAAACCGCTGCTCTGTCATCAGGTCAAATACCACTTCCTCCCGACCAAAAGAAAATAGAAAAAACGGAGGAAATGATTAGTCAACTCATTGATGGAAAGATTATTTCTCCAACATGCCTGAACACTTACTTGAGATGTCAGAAACGTTTCTACTACCGGTATGTGGCTGGACTGAAAGAACCAGAAGAGTTAGATGATGAGATAGACAACCGTTACTTTGGTTTGATTTTCCATCGTGCTGCCGAACTATTCTATCTTCAGTTTGCCCGTCCCGAAGATTTGCAAACCAATGATAATGGTGAGAAGCAGCTCATTCATCCCCTCATCATCAGCAAGGAGAAGATAGACTATGCGCTCAAACACGAAAACAGCCTGTATAGTTTAGTAGATCAGGCTTTTGCAGAACAGTTGTTCCGCTTGAAGCCCGGATCTAAAATGCCCGAATACAACGGTCTTCAGCTCATCAACCGCGAGGTTATCACAAGCTATCTAAAACAACTCCTCCGCATAGACCAAAAGCTGGCCCCCTATACACTATTAGGACTTGAGAAACAAGTGAATAAAACCTTTGAGTTCAATACTCCTATAGGTAATAAAGCCATCACATTAGGCGGTTTCATCGACCGTCTTGATGCTGTGGCTGCCAATGGTAATCCTGGTCTTGACAATATAGCCGAGCGCATTCGCGTAATCGACTATAAGACAGGACGTATGCCATCACGGTTCCCTGCTGATGTGGCTACCATATTCGATCCTTCCAAGCTCTCGCTGCACACTGATTATTATCTGCAGGCATTGCTTTATTCTATCATTGTAGGCAATGACGGCCGATATAACAAGACAAAAGAGCCTGTTAGTCCGGGATTGCTTTTCATCCAGCAAGCGGGAAGCAAGGATTATGACCCGACGCTAAAGTTTGGCCGTAATCCTATCTTTGACGTGGCCGAATATCAGGACGAGTTCATGCAGCACATAGAAGCTCTCATCAGCGAGATATGCGATCCCTCTCTTCCACTTGTGGCAACAGAAGACAAGCAGCGTTGTGAGCACTGTCCCTTTACAGCCTTGTGTAAGTAAAGCCTGTTGAGCTCAGCCTTATTAATAATAAGGTGTAAAGAGAGAAGTAGGTCATTTTTATTGATTTTAGAAAACTCTTACCATCTATATTTGGTCAAGTCTAAAAAAGAATGTACCTTTGCACAATATTATAAATTAAGGTAAGCTGCATTTAGACAAAACTTTTAAAAGTTATAACAATGGAAACAGTAAACAAAAATATTCGTATTGCGGTAGCTGGTACAGGCTACGTTGGTCTGAGCATAGCCACGCTGCTGAGCCAGCACCATCAGGTGACGGCTGTTGACGTAGTGCCAGAAAAGGTGGACCTTATCAACAATCGCCAGTCACCCATACAAGACGATTACATTGAGAAGTATTTGGCAGAGAAGGATTTGCATCTCAAGGCGACAACCAATGGAGAAGAAGCATACAAGAATGCCGATTTCATCGTTATAGCCACCCCTACCAACTATGATCCTGTTAAAAACTACTTCGACACGACTCACGTTGAGGAAGTTATCGAGTTGGTGATGCGTGTCAATCCTGATGCCATCATGGTCATCAAGAGCACCATTCCCGTAGGTTACACGGAGAATGTACGAAAGAAGTATCATTGCGACAACATTATCTTCGCTCCCGAGTTTTTACGTGAGAGCAAGGCGCTGTACGACAACCTTTACCCCAGCCGTATCATCGTAGGCCGTCCTGAGGGCGACGAGCGACTCGACCAGGCAGCACATACCTTTGCCTCACTCCTGCAGGAAGGAGCTGTCAAACAGGATATTGACACCCTGTTTATGGGACTTACCGAGGCCGAGGCTGTCAAGCTCTTTGCCAACACATATCTGGCACTGCGTGTGAGTTTCTTCAACGAATTGGACACTTATGCCGAGATGAAGGGGCTTGACACGAAGTCGATCATCGATGGTGTGGGACTCGACCCTCGCATCGGTTCTTTCTACAACAACCCGTCGTTTGGCTACGGAGGTTACTGTCTGCCTAAGGACACCAAACAGTTGCTGGCCAACTATGCCGATGTTCCTGAGAACCTTATTCAAGCCATTGTTGAGAGCAACCGCACCCGTAAGGACTTTATCGCCGACCGAGTGCTCAGTATGGCTGGATATTATTTCTATAAGGACAACAGCAGCTATGATCCTCAGAAAGAACACCCTTGCACTATCGGAGTGTATCGACTCACGATGAAGAGCAACAGTGACAATTTCCGCCAGAGCAGTATCCAGGGAGTCATGAAGCGCATCAAGGCTAAAGGTGCACAGGTGATAGTCTATGAGCCAACCCTCGAGGATGGCAGTACCTTCTTCGGCAGCCGTGTTGTCAACGACTTGCAGGAGTTCAAGAAACTGAGTCAGGCCATCATCGCCAACCGTTACGACCCTGTCTTGAATGATGTGAATGAGAAAGTCTATACACGCGACATTTTCAGAAGAGACTAATGAGGAAAGAAGGAGAATTTCCTGGAGAATATTCAATATTTTCACTTCATAATAAAGAAAAAACTATAAAAATAATATATTCAAAAGTATGGCAAAATTAATTATCAATTCTTACGAGGAATTTGCATCTCACTTAGGTGAGAGATTAGGTGAATCAGAGTGGTTGCAGGTAGACCAGGAACGTATCAACAAGTTTGCTGATGCAACACTCGACCCACAGTGGATACATGTAGACGTGGAGCGTGCAAAAGTAGAGAGTCCTTACCACAGCACTATCGCTCATGGCTACCTCACCCTTTCTTTGTTACCCTACATGTGGCAGCAGATTGTAGAAGTACACAACATCAAGATGTTGGTCAACTATGGCATGGACGAGATGCGTTTCGGTCAGCCTGTCATCACCGGCTCACGTGTTCGCCTTGTGACAACCCTTCATGACATTCAGAACCTTCGTGGTATCTGCAAGGCAAGCATCAAGTTCGATATCGAGATAGAAGGTCAGCGCAAGCCTGCCCTTTCCGGTATTGCCACCTTCTTGTATTACTTCAACTAATAAAGTTGCTAAGCATCACTTCCAAAAAACAGAAACGACAATGGGAGCAGGAAAATGGATTGGCGGTGTACTCGGATTCATCACAGGTGGTCCGTTGGGAGCCTTGGCAGGATATGCCTTAGGCTCTCTCTTCGAACATGGACTTAACGAGGTAAACCGCCAGGATACAGGACAGCAGGAAAGAAACAGCAGCGAGGGACAACGCAACTCGTTCATGTTCTCGTTACTTGTTCTTGCCTCTTACATCATCAAGGCCGACGGCAAGGTGATGCATTCCGAGATGGAGCTCGTGCGTCGCTTCTTACGCCAGAACTTCGGTTTGGGAGCCATGACACAGGGCGAGCAGATTCTTCTGAAACTTTTTGAGGAGCAGAAGCGTGTAGGTGTGTTGCAATATCGCAGCGTGATTCAGGACAGCTGTCAGCAGATTCGCAACAGTATGATGTACGAACAGCGCCTTCAGTTGCTCAATTTCCTGGTCATGATAGCCCAGGCCGACGGTCAGGTGCCAGCTGAGGAACTCACAGCGCTGAAAGAGGTTACCTATCACTTAGGACTTAGTGCTGACGAACTTGACCAGATGCTCAACCTCCGCAGTGGAGCTTCTTCGGCTTCAAGTCTCGACGATGCTTATCGTGTACTCGGCATATCGCCATCGGCTACCAATGATGAGGTGAAGAGTGCCTATCGCAAGATGGCTCTCAAGCATCACCCCGACAAGGTGGCTGCCCTTGGCGAGGATGTCCGCAGGGCTGCCGAGAAAAAGTTCCAAGAGATCAATGATGCCAAGGAACGTATCTTCAAGGCTCGTGGATTATAAAGTTGAGTGTTTTTACTCAACTTATGCTGTGTTCAGCTTCTTTACTGCATCGCCCTCGGTTATCCTGACGAAGCACCAGCGGCAAAACCAAGACGTGACGACATGATTAAGTTTATGGAGTAAGGACATATAGGCCTTTGGCCGATAAACCACAATACAATAGATCATTAACTCAACTTTCACAAATGTGGAAGTTGAGTTATTTTTTTTGTAGACATAGAACGAAATGAAGGAAGGAATAAGAAAAAAAGACGAAATAAGCCAGTTTCTCACGCGAAATGGTTGTAGAAAGTACGAAAAGAGAATGTAGTGAGAAAAAACACAGCTAAATATTTGCTTATTCAATAAAAATGCGCTAATTTTGCAAATGATGCGAAGATGACAATGAGTATGATTGTAGCATCACCTTTATTAACTATTTATTATTCAAACAATTCAAAAAAATCATGAGCAATCTTTTCGACATTAAAGATTATGTTGTGGTCATCACAGGTGGAACAGGCGTATTGGGAAAAACTATCGCCAAGTATTTGGCACTCGAGGGAGCCAAAGTTGCCATCCTGGGACGTAAAGAAGAAGTAGGCAACGCTATTGTGGAAGACATCAAACAAGCAGGCGGAGATCGGAAGAGCACACGTCTG
>ERZ507012.448-NODE-448-length-12420-cov-11.4648_pt1 | contig 12420 bp, 10 predicted proteins | sample MGYA00512878_ERZ507012 | MGnify/ENA metagenome assembly ERZ507012
AAAGCTCGGCAAACTTACCTGTTAACCCGTTAACTTGTCAACTTGTTTACTAATTCCGCCAACGCGTAAACATGTATTTCATAATTTGTACATACATCAAAAAACAAAGTGATGCCTAAATAAAGTTGACTCAAACTTGATGTTCTGCATTACTTGCATTACCTTTGCATAAGGTAAGCTGCGGCTCAGCAATCGGTTCAAACAAGTTTGACTTATTGAGTTCGCCTTGCATTACCTTTGCATCAAAAACATAAAAGGAATATACAAAATCACGCATAAATATAATGACGCCTGTTCATAAAAAGAAACAATCAATAGAACTACTTGCCCCCGCACGTAATGCTGAAATAGGTATAGAGGCCATTAAGCATGGCGCTGATGCTGTTTACATTGGCGGTCCCAGTTTTGGTGCACGCTCTGCCGCAGGCAACTCGGTTGACGACATCAAAGAACTTTGCGACTTTGCACACCTTTATGGTGCACGCATTTATGTTACTCTTAACACTATATTGTGGAACGATGAATTAAAAGCTGCTGAAAAATTGGTGTGGCAACTCTATAAAGCAGGCGTTGATGCTCTTATTGTACAAGACCTTAGTTTACTCAAAATGAATTTGCCCCCCATAGCCCTGCATGCCTCCACACAAATGGACAATTGCACTCCTGAAAAAGCTAAATGGCTGGAGGCTGCAGGATACAAGCAAATTGTTTTAGCTCGCGAAACTTCACTTGAGCAAACACGTAATATTGCAGCGGCCGTAAAAGTTCCATTGGAGGCTTTTGTTCATGGGGCATTATGCGTGAGTTATAGCGGACGTTGCTATGCTTCGCAATATTGCTTTCATCGATCAGCTAACCGCGGATGTTGTGCTCAATTCTGCCGCTTGGCCTTTGACTTAATTGACGAGAATGAGAATGTGTTGATTAACAATCGTCACTTACTTTCACTCAAAGACATGAACCGCACCGCGCAACTTGAAGCTATGATGGACGCGGGGGTTAGGTCGTTTAAGATTGAAGGTAGATTAAAAGATGTTGCTTATGTAAAGAACGTAACAGCATGGTATCGCCAACACATTGACGAGGTTCTGGCTCGCCGTGGCGATGACTACCAACGCACATCGTTTGGTTCCTCTACCTTTAAATTCACCCCCGACGTTAACCGCTCATTTAACCGTGGCTTTACTGACTATTTTTTGAATGGACGAACAGAAGAGCCTATACATTCATTTGCCACGCCTAAAGCAACTGGCCCTTTAGTGGGAAAGGTGGGACGCATTGAGCGTCGATGCTTTGAATTTGTGCCTTCGCACTACATAGCAGCCCCACTCACCGCTGGCGATGGTTTATGCTTCATTGATAGCGAAGGCAAGCTACAAGGCTTTAGAGTTAACAAAGTTGACGGACGAATGGTTTATCCTGCCACCATGCCCACTTTAAGCAGAGGCACTAAATTACACCGCAATCAAGACTTTGCCTTTGACAAAATGCTGAGCAAAGAAACGGCTCAACGACTACTTTGTGCCGACATTACCCTACGCGAGGTTGAAAACGGCTACGCACTTGATATGAGTGACGAAAGTGGATGTCACGTCACCTTACGCTTTGACTACGAACACACTCCTGCTCGCACACCACAACAGGTGGCGATTGTTAGGCAATTAAGCAAATTGGGTGACACTCCTTTTACTCCTGGCGAAATCAATATTTCAACACAAGGTGAACGATTTATTCCAGCCTCTATACTTACCGAATGGCGTAGACAGATATGTGCCTTGCTTCAACGCACACATTTAACTTGCTATGAACGCGATCGTGCCTCCTTGCCCAATGATGATAGGTTACAACAACTTTTGCCTACCACATTGAGCTATACAGCTAACGTGGCCAATAGCATGGCCACAGCCTTTTATCATGAACACGGAGTGAAACAAGTTGCCCCTGCTTTTGAAATAGAAGAACCTAAGGGGGAGGCTGTTATTATGACTTGCCGTCATTGCTTGCGACACGCTTTGGGCATTTGCTTAAAAAAGACGCACAACGGGCCACAAAAGCTCTCACTCCGTCTGCCTGACGGACGTACCTTCCCACTTAAGTTTGATTGCAAACATTGCGAAATGCAAGTTTTAAAAAAATAAATAAGTCTGCTGGTCAATCGCAATAGCGAGACATCTCCATTAAGTTCACCTACCAGCTCTTTTGTGTGTTTTATAAATACAAAGCCTATGTACAAAATGGTTCTGCGCCTATTGCTGTTACTCTCAATTTGCCTGTTCAACACAGCTTGTTACTATTCACACCCTAACAAGGTTGACCATTGGACAGCTGCCAATGAGGGAGCCGTTGACTCGGTAAACTTTTACATATCACACCATTACTGGGCAGGCTACAACTTTCAGGCTACTGATAGCTTACACATCATGACAGCGCCTCCACTACAGGGACTACCCGACTATGGTGCTATTATTAATGACACCATATCGCTACATCATGGCGATCCCTTGGTTGTAGCACGCATCATGTATGTGCCAACTGATAGCACAGATTCTGTGTGGGTCAAGGTGGCTCGCGACCAGCTAACACAAGGATGGGTGCACGAGAGCGAATTGCTCACCCACGTAGTGCCCAACGATCCTATTTCAAAGTTCATTTATTACTTCTCTGATAGTCGTTCGGTTTACATTCTTAGCATTTTCGGACTGGCTGTGCTATTCTGGCTCATACAAAGTGTGCGTCACAAGCGCTTTCGTATTGTACACTTTCATGACATACCGAGCTTCTACCCCACACTCCTCTGTTTATGCGTCAGTAGTTCGGCAGCCTTATATGGCAGCATACAACGCTTCATACCTAACACCTGGGTCGAGTTCTATTTTCACCCCACGCTCAACCCCTTCAACACCGATTTGCCATTTATCATGGCCCTATTCATAGCATCGGTGTGGAGCATGCTCATCATTGCCATAGCCGTAGTCGACGAGTTACGTCGACAGCCCGACTTAGGCGACACTCTGTCATACATAGCCTCGTTGGGGGGTGTTTGCGTTGTGCTTTATTTGGTATTCACACTCACCACCCCTATTTACATAGGCTATCCCTTGTTGATAATTTATTGGTGGTTTGCCATAAGGCAATACATCACGCACCAACCATCACACCTATTATGCGGTGTTTGTGGCAAATCTATTCCGCACAAAGGCAAATGTCCACATTGTGGTGCTATGAACCAATAATCAACACGTTTAAAGGATTAATAGAATAGGTTTACTTGTCAACTTGTTTACTAATTCCACCAATGCGTTAAAGTCTATTCATTTTAAACTAATCTACACAAACTATGAAAAGGTTCCTATTCAGTCTGTTGCTATGCTTATCAGCATTCACACAGAGCAAAGCACAAAGCCTTGTCAACCCTGGCGAGGCTATAGCAGAACGTGCATTTACATGGATCAGCCAAGCGAAAGGGGATAGTTTATTACTGCACGCCACTCCCAAGGTAAAAGAGCAAATTACAGCCCCCATCATCAACTCTATTTTCAAACAATTAGAGGTTCAAATGGGACCATTCAAGTCAAAATCAGCTTGGAGTAATACGGCTGTCGACGCTTTCACCATTTACCACACAAACCTTCACTTTAACAACCAAAGCATAGGGCTAAACATAACCATTGACAAAGAAGAAAAAATAGCAGGATTCTTTTTAGTACCTGCTACTGATGAACACAAAAAATAAATAAATGCAACATGACACAACACATTGTAATGTTCAAATTCAAGGCTGACGTACCCACCGATGTACGCCAAGCAGCCAGTTTAGCATTTAAGCAAGGTATTGAAGCCTTACCTTCAACCATTCCCTTTATTCGTAGCGTTCACGTAGGATTCAACATTAACCCTGCTGAGCAATGGGACATTTGTTTAAATTCTTCATTCGAGTCGCTTGATGATGTCAAAGCTTATAGCATTCACCCAGCACACAAAGCGGTAGCCAGCCAACTCATGCAGCACATTGCCGAACGGGCTTGTGTTGACTATGAATTATAAGTTTAAGTAAGGTGTATTGTTTACTCTTTTTCAAACAAGAATAGGCAATACACCTACTTTTATAGGGACGGTTCAGCCTAAAATTCTAAAAAGAAATGCAAAAGACCATCTGATTTTATCAGATTTCATACCTTTTAATATTTTGAACTCACTTTGCTTAAGTTTGCTTCAAATTACAAAAAGACCATTCTAATTTACTCATTCGCTTTCACATTACAACTTTTTTAAAGTAATGCCTACAATAATAAACACAATTATGAAGAATTTCCTATTGATAATATTATCACCTATTATATTCACTTGCTGCACTTCACGCGAAGAAAAAATAATCCAACAAGCAGAAAAAGTTATGTTCGAATCACCTGATTCAGCCAATCAAATGCTTTTACAAATAGTTCCATCAAACTTAAATAATGAAAGGATCAAAGCATACTATGCCTTGATAAAAAGTGCAATTGATTATAAACTATACAAAAAACAATCTATTAAAAATATCAGCCAAGCACTTTCCTTCTATAAACAACATGGAAACGATTCCCGCCATCTCCAAATGGCTTATTTTTATGCTGGAGCTATTAATGAAGACAATGGGGGAGACGACATCGAAAGCTTACAAAAATACAAAGAGGCAGAATTATTCATCACAAATAAAGAATATGATATTATCTCCTATCAAACCCTATCGCACATATGCAAATTATACCAAATAAATGGTTATAAAAATTTGTCTATAACCTATGCTAAGAAAGTGCAATCTTTGGCTCTTAGTTCCAAAGATTCTACCTTTATTACAGAATCGTACAATCTACTCGGTTTGTCTTATTTACAAAACGAACAATTTGATAGTTCACGAATTTCATTACAACGAGCCATGTCTTATTCAAAGCATGCACCATTTGATCATAAAGTATCTACACTACAAAATTGGTGCTATCTTAATATAAAAGCCCACCAGCCACAAGAAGTTTATTCAAGCATATATAATGCGACTAATACCATTGATAATGATACAAAAAACTTACTATTAGCCACCTTCTTTGATGAGACAAAACAACATGATAGCATCATTAAATATGCAAAGATTATCGCAAAATCTTCTGATACCGATCTTCAATATTATGGATATAATTTATTATATGAACAAGCACAACGAAAGAATGACGCACAATCTGTCTTTTACTTTAGTGCAAAGATAGATTCTCTTAACCCTAAAATCAACAATGAAAAGGAACAAGAGAAAGAAGCCTTTCTAAACACTGAGAATAGTATTAATAAAAAAATGGTAGCCAACCAAGACAAAAAAACAAAGACGAAATTCTATTCAATTACCACCGCTCTTTTTTTCCTACTTATCATACCGATTATAGGTCTACTTATAAAAATAAAGAAGAAGGGGGCGTCCTTCTCTAAAAAAGAACTTGCTTTAAAAAACGAGAAGCTATGCTTAAATGAAACTATTGCATCAAAAGATAAACAGATAAAAGAACTTGGGAAAAAGTGTAAAAGTTTATTAGGACAACAAATAAAAGACAAAGCAGACGCTGAAAAAATGCATGATTGCATAATTAACATTTATAAAATGCTACATGACAAGTCGCTAAAAATATACGACAACAAATCAAGAGAACTTCTTTTATATAGTTTTAGAATTATAGACAAGACTTTTTGCGATGACATAGATAGATTTAATGCCACTGCCAAAGATAAGATCACAAAGCAAGAATTTATCATCTGTATTTTAGCATACATGAATTTTAATAAGGAACAAATTTTACAAACGCTCTCAAGCTCTGATGCGACCTTTAGAAAGCATAAAAGTCGTTTGCTACATAAGATTAACGACAATAGTTATCTAAAGTATATTTGTGACATTTTAAGCAAATTATAGCTATTAAAAAGATTGATATAATCTGATAATCAACAATTTCGAAAAATCGAAAAGTCACAAGCTATTGTTTTAGACGATATCTTTTCGCAACTTTGCAAACGAATTTTTAAACACTTTATCAATATGATAGTTTCTACATTACTCATTCTCACGATGGCATCAGTTTGTCCCTATACTATTAAAAACTTTCAATAAAACATTATACAATGAAAAAATCATTAGCTCTATTATTTATATTTTTTTGCGCTACAGCACTATATAGCCAACCATCAAAAGAGAATAAAGATGCTCAAGCGTTTAAACTTTACTTGTCAAACACGTTTGCAAAATATTATCCCCTACCAGTTCTACAGCGATTTTATAAATATATGAACACACACAGAAAAGATAGCATTAACGATAGGTACGTACTCACTTACGCTGATGAAAACCCAGGTTGGGCTCCAGCAAATTCATATTACTCGTTTACAACAATGATAGGAAAAGAGTCAAATACTAACATCTCCATTCGACATTACGATGACCGCCTATTTCCCGATTCATTACGATGTTTATTCAAAACGTTATATGCTAAATTCCGTAAACAATACCCTCGCAAAAAAATAACACAAAAAGAATTGGTGTTTCAGTTGAAAGCTTTCAATAAAATGGCACATAATAAACCTTTGTTCTTTGCTGATATCCACCAAGTCTATAATGACGATTTTGATGCATATGTAAAGTATATGTTTAAAAACTCTATTCTTATTGACGACAAACAAAATCAACGTTTTTTACGCAATCCTTCATCTGAAAAATTACAAAATGATATAGGAGTACGCTTTGTTATAGGTGTAGCACTCTATAAATTATGGCTCACACAACAAAAGTAGACTTTAAACGAACTTCATTGGAAAGTATTTTTCAAAATACGAACTAAGAATATTGAAATGAAAGGTGCATAAATAATTTTCTCCTTTTTCAGATTCTTGGCTCATGTTTTTTCATTTCTATGCATGAGTCCACTTGGAAAAGTAAAGAATTGAGTTCTAATTCAGGATTATACTTACATTTTATCATTCAATATTACCAATAAACATATTTATAAAGATAGAACATACAATATAATTACAGAAATAAGGTTATTGATTTACAAAATGAAAGTTGTTTTTTGAAGAGCCACTTTTTCAAGTGGACTCAAAATTCAATTCTATAAAGAATTGAAAAAATGATGCTGACATTATAGAATAAAAAGATGCAGTTTTACCTCATAACACACTTCAAGCATGTTAAGACGATTAGCAATAATTATTATAGTCCTATCTACATTTGCCACAAGCAATGTTCAAGCACAAAAAAAAGAAGCTGAGCAACTTTTTGAATGGTTTAAATCTGCCTCAGGCTTTGATCGAACCTATCCACGTGAAAAAGTTTACTTACATATGGACAATGCTTCGTATTTAGAAGGTGATACGTTATGGTATAAAGCATACGTTGTACGAGCATCAAGTTTGCTACCTACTGAATTGAGCAAAGTGCTATATGTTGAACTGCTTAATGCCGATGGACAATTGGTTGAGCGACAAACACTGCACCTTGACTCATTAGCACAAGCTGATGGGTGCTTTCAATTGAATATTCCTATAAGAGCGGGATATTATGAAGTAAGAGCATATACCCGAGAAATGACCAATTGGGATGAAACAGCTTATTTTTCACGCATCATTCCAATATTTGCACAAGGAGGGAACCCACTAAAACGAAAAGGAAGTTCTATCAACTTTAATTTAGGAAATTTGTTTGTACCCAACCCTGAAAGAAACGAACGAGTCACATTAGGCGAACCACGTCCTTATACAATGAAGGAGAGTAGAGATTGCTTACTAACATTTTATCCTGAAGGAGGAAAGCGAGCCAAGCAACTTAAGCAAGTAATAGCTTTTAAACTAACTGATGGTCGCGGATATGCACTTGAAGACACTCTCTGCCTATACAACTCAAACGGACATTTTATTCAAGAATTTGCACCAGAGTATGAGGGGATGGGAAGTTTCGTTTTACCTGACACAATCGCTTCAGCCTACGTATGTCGGAAAAACATTCCTTCAAAAAAATATGTGTTACCTGACGCTGAAACTTCTTATGCACTTCACACGCAAGTTGCTGATAGTGGGCTTTATGTAAAAGCAAGCATTTCGCCCAATGTTAGCCATAAGGGACAACTCATGGGTATTGCTGTAACCTGCCGTGAAAAGGTATGCTACTTTGATACGCTAACGCTCAGCACAAGTGATGTTGACCTTTTCATTCCGCGAAAAGCACTACGTGGTGGTGTTAACCGAATTGATTTATTCGATGTAAACGGACATAGTTGGATAACACGATTAGTGTGGATGCAACCAACTACAGCTGAAGACAAACGTGTTAAAGTAGCTATAGAGCAAAATGAAGCAGTTTACGCCCCCTTCTCGCCATCAGTTCTTAAAATGCATTTGTCTGACCTACATAACAAACCTGTTAAAACCACTTTTTCTATATCTGTACGCGACCGCCATGGTAACATTACTGATACAAATGATGGAGGAATTAAGGCTGATTTGCTTTTATCATCAGAGTTACGTGGTTATGTTTATCGCCCCGACCTTTACTTTGCCAAAGATGATGCAGCACATCGGCGCATGCTCGATTTGCTCCTTATGGTACAAGGTTGGACAGCTAACTCATTCGATGTAATGTGCGGAGCTGATTCGTTCAATCTTAAACAACCTATTGAAGATAAGCTCATTATTCGCGGCACACTACTTGAAGATAATAATAAGCATAAACCTTTAGCTAACTTCAAATTAAAAATTAGCATGTATTCGCCTTCAGGCATGTCAATGGATGGTGAGACCACAACCGATGCCAACGGAAAATTTGCATTTGAATCGAAAATAAACTTTAGTGGAGAATACATGGCACAGTTTTCAGCACGTAGCACATCGGGCAAAAAAAGATGGGCGCGCTTAACTATTGACCGATGGTACGCCCCCTCACCTCGGGCACTTAACATAACCGATTTGCTACTACATGCACCTGCACAATATGACAGCATTCACATTTATTCGCAAGTAACTGAGCCTAACACCTTTATATGGAAGGATACTATACCCCATGCTCTGCCCAAAACTTTGGCCGAAGCTAAAGTTGTTGTGAAAGGAAAATACAAAGGTTTTACGGGTGGAAGGTACACATGGAATGGCGGAGAGAAAACTGGTCAAAAGGTGGCCATGAAGTATTATGACATTATGCAAATATCAGAGTATCTGAAAGACCATGGCGAAGCTACATCTGACATGGGAGACTTACTGCCACGCCTTAATCCCAAACTTGATATTTATCGTTCACTTGACGAGAATGCCACTAACAACGACTACTATGCATTAGATAGCACTTCAATTCAGTCAAAGTTGCCGTCATCCTATCAAGACTATCATGAACAAGATAAAAGGCCACACATGACATACGGCAACAATTACGTGCAAATGTACAATAACAATATGGCTGATTACAAATACACCAATGATATATTTGACACTCCATCTGACGAATTTCGTTCATGGGCTTTAGTTACTGATGGCTTTGCTAACAACGCTGTTACAGGGGAACGCGAAAGAAATAGTCAATGGCAATATAAAAGCTACTTTTACGAGCAACCAGACAAAAAGGTACTTGAAAGTAAAAAAGGAACGGAGCGTCGGCGCATTCATGGATTTACGCCACACGTTGAGTTTTACTCACCTGACTATCGACGATTTGACCTTCCATCTGATGCCGATGTGCGTAGAACGCTTTATTGGAATCCATCCATCAAAAGTGATGACGAAGGTAATGCCTTGATTATTTTCTTTACCAATTCACATAAGGAGCAACGACTTGACATTAGTATACGAGGTGTAACGCTAAATGGTGGATGGGTAGAATAAGTTAGTTTTGAGTTCGATGGTTTTGAGGTTATAATATTTGTGCTTTAAAAGTTTTCAATTCCAAGTCTCAAAACAAACTTACCTCATAACCATCGAATTCAAAACTTCAAACTAACTCTTACGAGCCACTAACGTAATACCCAACGACACAAGGGCAAAAACTAAACCTGAAATGCATACCCCCGTCCATCCTAAAGCATTCCACGCAAAACCAGCACAGAGTGTACCGAAGCTACCACCCACAAACAAATGAAACATAAAAATGGTGTTGCTACGATTGGTTGCCTCAGGCGTTTGGGCCAAACAGCCACTCTGGTTGCTCAGTTGATGACATTGTGCACCAATATCAACCAATATGATGGCTAATATCATACCTATGTAAGTGTTACCCAGCAACCATGCCACAGCCCAAGCACATAGCTGCAACACACTCCCTGCCAACGATATACGCATAATGCCATAACGCGGTATTAAACGCCCTATGCCACTTGCAGCCATAGCCCCAGCCATGCCACACAAACCTAACATGCCCACAGTCTCGCTACCTGCATTAAATGGAGCACCCGACAAGTGAAATGCCATACACGACCACACACTCATCATACTGCCAAAGGCAAAGGCTGCCCTAACAGAGTAAAGGCGAATAAGCGAATGCTGACGATAAATGGTAGCAATTGACTTCATTAACCCAGCAAAATTGCCCTCGTAAGTAGGACGCATTTGGGGCAACATGCGCAATATAACAACAAGGCACATGGTCATAATAACAGCAGCTATGCCAAACATGACACGCCAGCCCCACCAATCGCCCACATAACCACTAATAACACGTGCTCCCAACACTCCACTCAACAAGCCCGAAAGAACATACCCCATGTTGCGCGACTTGTTGTGTGGCAAAGAATATAAACGCGCCATAGGCACAAACATTTGTGGAATAACCGAACATATGCCTAATAACAACGATGCTGCCCATAACACCATCACATGCTGCGTAGTAGCTATGAGCAACAACATAATGATGGCCACCACCATGCTCGTTGTAGCAATTCGCCTACGCGACCACATATCGGCCAACGGCACTACCAGCAACAAGCCCAATGCGTAACCAGCTTGTGTTACAAAGGTTATAAAATTGGCTTGTACCTCACTTGCTTGCAAATCATGCCGTATGTCCTCTAACAATGGCTGATTGTAATACAAATTGGCCACAGTTAGTCCGCTTACCGCTGCCATCATGAACAATACGCTACGAGGTATTCCACTATCTTTTCTTAATTCTATCATTTCAGTCTAAACTCATTTTGAACTTGCAAAGTTACACATTCTTATTTTTTAAGTAGACGTCCATGCACAAGTTTTACCTATTACACCTAAGAGAAAGACTGGTCATTAAATGGAGCTAAGCCTTCATTTTGAACACTAACTTATAAGGAAGACTGCACACCATGATGAACAAAGCAAGCACTTCATTCATCCCGGCAACAGGTAAACAGAATATTTTTTGTACCTTCGCAAACAACATACTCTTTTTCATTCAATATACACTTTGGTGGAATTATTTAACGGGGAAACTGGTTAACAGGTTAATCTGTCAACCTAGAATAATTCTTCCAACGGGTTCAATATATAATAGCATGGACATCATAGAACACTTTATATGTGGCAAACACACAACAGCCGATTGCGAAGATGGTGTTGTCATAACGCCCCACTTTGCGGCAGTTATTGATGGAAGCACCAGCAAAACAGCCTTTCAACTTCACCCCGACATGAAGAATGGACGTTTTGCCATGACCCTCATAGCTCACTACATTCAGCAAATGCCTGCCAACGCCACAATCGAACACTTTTGTCAAGGCATCACTCAAGTTATAGCCAACGTATACAAAGAGCGCAACTTAAGTGAACGCATGCATGAGCACCCTGAAGAGCGACTTACAGCCTCCGCCATTATTTATAGCGACACACACCACGAAGTGTGGATGGTGGGCGACTGTCAAGCCATTATTGATGGTCAACATTACGACAACTCCAAACCCTTTGAGCACACCATAGCCCTAAAACGCGCTCAACTCATAACGAGTGGTATGTCGACGGCCAATGCCCGACATGCCATTGAGCCTCTCCTCATCAAGGCCATGCGTCAAGGGCAAAACCTACAATATGCAGTGATTGATGGCACCCCCATCTACATGCCTGGCGCACGTGTTGTTAAAGCAACCAGTAGCGTAATTATTGCATCCGATGGCTATCCCACCCTATTCCCCACACTTAGCGACACCGAGGAGGCACTTGCTCAGCACTTGGCCATCGACCCCCAAAACATTCATGATTTTATTGCCACCAAGGGATGTGTAACAGGCAACGTAAGTTTTGACGACAGAGCTTATATTAGACTAAGTGTTACAAACGCCCATTAAGTTTAACACCACTAAGTAGATATTCTAAATTAGTTAATACCCGTTGGCGGAATTTCAGGTTAACGGGTTAACAAGTTGACAGGTTAACAAGTAAGTATGCTTTACACCACTTATTATGTTA
>ERZ507012.470-NODE-470-length-12061-cov-9.37948_pt1 | contig 12061 bp, 9 predicted proteins | sample MGYA00512878_ERZ507012 | MGnify/ENA metagenome assembly ERZ507012
GATCTTCTATAATCTTTTGCCTTAGATTCATATTGTTCAGCACTCTTATTCAAATCATTTGCATGTGAGACATTTCCTTTTACTATTTCTTGTTTAGCCTCATTTCTTAAACTATCAGCTTTTTCTTGATTTATCCTTGCTTGTTTTAGATTCCACTCTTGATCGTTCACAAACAAATTTATACCATCATAATTATAAATACCTTCAACTACCTTTGTTTCACTCCTATACTTTAGAATTTCTTGGAGACGTTCTGCAACATGTTTATTGAAAGTATCAAGACATAATGTAAAAGTACATGCGATACCATTTTTTTTATTTTCTCAACAAAAAATTTTGCAAAATCAACAAATTCACCTCTAAGGACCCCTGTTGGGTGAATATCAGTGCCTTCTCCATGACACAAAGACTCCTTAAATTGAGTTGTATCAATACCTTCAATACCAGCTAAAACAGCTGCAAAAAAATCACAAGCTAGCTCTTCAATCCAAGGATCACATTTAGGAAAAAGCTGAAGGATTCTGTGCGCACATTCATGGGCATATACAAGAGTTAGTGAATCCTCTCCTTTTATACCCATATCCATGAGTTGCCTTCTATTAAACAAAAAAACATCATCATTTAAAGTTTTTACATCAAAATTACTTTCTCCAACAAAAGACGATTTAATTGTAGGTACCACTGGAATTCCAAAAAATCCGCAAGCGCGTTCTATAGCTCTATGAACCATCTCGTGTGGTAATGTAACGTCACGAATAAGTTGTCCAGAAATGTCTCTTTCATGAAGTCCTAATTCTGTTGGAGCATTATGGATTTCTTGAATATTTTCCGCTTCCAATGGAATAGAAGAATTTTCTTTCAATTGATTTTGAATGTCCTCATAAATGTTATTCATAGTTTACTTTCTTTTAAAACTTTTATAAATCCCATTTCTATAATTCTGCCTTCATAATACCAATATGGCATTACGACTTCAATAGCCATGCCAGTAAAAACATCTTCTGTATACGTGTATAATTCTTCGTAATTCTCAGGTGCCTTAACTTGTATGTCACCACAGACTAATCCACACTCATTCAACAAGACTAAAAAAACATTTGATTTCTCCCTGTAAGTAGACTCATTCCAAACTTCATAGCCTTTGCTGAAACTTTGCCACCAATTTAGGATAACAGCATTTTCTGAATACTTAAATATCTTGCCTAAAATACAGAAAACTCTTTCTGGATTTTTGCTCTTACCTTTACTTATTAGCCAGATGGAACCAAAATTATCTGCTAACTTAGGAATAAAATTTTTGAACTCTTTAATGAGCTGAACTTGTTTTTGTACTTTCTCTTTTTTTTTGTTTAAGTATACCTTAATAGTTATAACTACTCCAATAAGGAATATCGCAACAAAAAATATTGTCAATGCTTCATTAAACGTACCCACACGGTTCATATTGAATTTTGTTTTAAATATTTATCTTAATCCAAGAAGCTGCATCGTCTTGATCACTCATTACTAAAGAATGCCCTATTTCAAGTAAAGGGATTATAGCCTCCTGTTCTTTCCTTAATGCCATGGCTTTACTCATTACGGAACAATCTTCTACAGATGACAGCCTATGACATATTTTATAATTCGTATTCCTTATCACATCAGGAATAAGCCTTGTAGGAACTTGGTCAATAATCATAATACCTTCACCTATACTTCGAGTTTCTGATAACATTTTCGAAAATAGCTCAGAAGTTGATTGCTGAGGATTTCCAGAATATTCACTTGTAACAGTGGCAGATTGCATAACATTGTGCGCTTCTTCTATTACAGTCAAATGCATAAGCTTATTTCTAACAGCATCAGTACGATATTCAGAACTATTAAGGTACTGAGATTTTCTGTACTCTTGCAATGCAAGTAATAACATAGACATAATCAAAGCCAAGTCCTTATCATTTCCAATTCTACTTAAATTCACAATACATGTATGCTCAAAAAGAGCAGAGAAATTAGTAGATATTTCTTGATTGAGAATACATCCTCGTTTACCTCTTGTAAGATATTTAAAACGAGTTTCTAAAGCAGCTGTGAGGTTCTCACAAACTCGCATTTCATATTGTCTTTGTTTCAATACCTTTTTAGCGACTTCTATAACACCCTCTAATCTCGGATATTTCGTCTTCTGCAGAATTTCGTCACATTCAAAATATTTAATATTCTCGCTGAGATAAGTATATATGGCTTCATCAATAATAACTGGAAGTACATCACCAGTAGGCAAACAATTGTTTAATAAGGCTGTTATTTGCTCACAGCGCGTTAGCATATCTATTTTTGAATTTCCCCATGCGGCAGGTTGAAATGGGTTAAGTGATAATGGCGGTAATGTACATCCTTCAAATCGTTTAACACCAGGCATAAATATGCGAATCTGTTTTTCTAAAGGCAGAGTTTGATTCTTTTTGATAGCCCATCGCATCCATTCGTCTTTAGCAGGTTCAATAATTAGAACAGGAATATTCTTAGACAAAACCTTATCTATTATTGTTTTAGATGTCGTAGTTTTACCAGACCCAGTAGAGCCAGTTATCAAAGAATGTCTTACTAATGAATCTATATCTATGGTATACGCATTATTTAAGACTACTCCTGTGTCGACAATTTTACCAATTTCAAGTCCATCAGAGTGTTGCTTTCCTGGATTGTTAGCAAAACGAGCAACATTCTTCACAAATCGCAAACCTGGCACGTCCTTACGAGGCAAAGATGTAAATAGAGACAATTCCAAAGTGTTAACAGGCGTACTTACTGACTGGTACAACTCTCCTAAAGGATGCCAATTCGTTGTGTTAATACCACTTTCTATTTTTTCGCTTCTAAGAGGTACTAAATTAAATCTTCGAATAGTTTCAATTGCATTAAGACAATGAAATTTATGTATTCGAATGGGTTCTACATAACTTTCCTCTCCAGAATAAATAGAACGCAAAATGCCTGTTATAACATCAATATCGGAGTCAACTTGTCCTAATACATATACACCGGTATTCCAAAATCCCATACTACGTCCTAAACGGAGACGTTCACAATGTTTGTCCGTAAGATGCTCCGAATATTTGGCAAATTTATTTAAAAATTCTTCCGCTACAGATTCACTATAACTACCACTATAGCTACTTGTATATGACCTGCTTACATTACAATTAAAAGAAATTCCTCCTAAAACAAGATTCATTAAGATTTCCGGCGGATTCATTTCAACAAGCGACTTGACTAAACTTCCAATACCATTTCCACCACCAATAGACATACCTGCACTAAAAGTCGTTTGAGTACCCTCTTGATATCCTAATTGTTGAGATTTTGTCCTTGTCCTGTGTACATCCGTATGAATTCTAGAGCCCAAGTCTTGAAACTTTGCGATAGTTTCTGACATCACATCATCATTTATTGGTTCTGCAATAACAAGTAAAGAATAATCAATTGATTCCCTGCCATCTATTCCATGAATACCGAAAGCCATTTTGTCTAAGGTCTGTAGAATTCCATATTTTGTATCTTTCCTAAAAGTAGGAATTCCTGTAATCGCACCAGCAGAGTTTCTATCATGAAGCCTTGATATTATACCCACTTGTTGTTGTTGGTCTATTACTTCCAAATCTACCCCTGGCATTGAAGTTAAAAAAGCATTATAACATTCTTCCGAAGCATTTTCTATTCCTTTATGTTGAATTCCTATATACAAATTAGTCTTGCCCTCATTGCGTTCTAATAAAAAAATAACCTTATTACCCCATGAATGTAGTGAGGATAGGACAGATTGCCATCTAGAAAGCAAATCATAGTCTTCTATTTGCAGCGGAGAAACAGGAAGTCTATTTATCTTTAACCAGGATATCTTTGCTTTACTTAAAGGCACAGATACGAAATCATCCCTATTAGAAATATCTTCCAGATAAGAACGTTCCATCATATAATCCATGAAAGAATTCTCCATGTTCTCAGGCAACTCGAAAGTGAAAACTGGAGGCATACCAGCCTTTAGCTTGTCTATATTGCTTTTAATAGCATCTTTATCAAACCTGCCAAAAATTCGCGATAATATTTTATTCATCGTATATCAATTATAATCCATCAATATGTGCACGATATATAGCCAGCTCATCATCAAAATCATCCCATTTACCCATGACATCATGTCCTGACCATGAAGGCTCAATACAATTGACAGAAATGTTTATATTTTTCTTTTCATCAATATTGATATTGAAATTGTATTGGATTTTGTATTCATCAAAATCATAAGATCCTACATGATAAGATTCTTTTACGGATTTAAAAGGTAAAGTATCATTACCTATATAAATATCTATATAAAATTCAATGACTTCATTTTTTAAAGAATGATCACATGTAATAACTGAATCATCTGAAAAATTCAAGGAAAAAGGCAAAACAACGTTTCTATCCAAAAGTATAAAACACTCATTGCTATTTTTTACATTATGGTTTGTTACAGTAAAATATGCTTTATATTTGATTACTTCGTCGAAACTATTATTACATATTATTTTCTTGTCATAAGCACACAGCCCTCGCGCAACGGTCTCGTTTGGATTTGGACATTTTAAAATACGTGTTGGTTCATTTTTAATAGCAGTAAGAGGTAATCTGCTGAGTAAAAGTTCACTGATACAATACCACTGTGAATGTCCCCCCGTTAAAATAAGAAAATCCACATTGCTCGGTTTTACGTCATATAGAGTGCAATAATCTGACACGGAATTATCTACTAACTCTACAAGCTCAGACCAATAGTCAGACGAAATTTCCTGGTATCTTTTTCTGTCAATAGAACAAATGTCAGACAAGTCGCTCCTGTCTTGGTATTCTGGAATAACGCTCATGATACTCATAATACGGGATGGCGTTTCTGATATTTTATTTGCTTCTAAATCTTTGGAAACATACTGTTCTTTCCATAACTTCGCATTATGGATACTAAATATTTTGCGGAGATTTTCGGGCAACTTCTCTAAAACATAGTCTTTCAATATAATATCCATTTCAGAACCACCACAGTTTATTTTAGATTTTTGCTTTGGATATGTTTTCGGATCATTGATTCTGCATCTTCCATTGCCATCAATACTTGCCTTACATAACACTACATCCGTTGTTCCACCTCCCATATCACATATTAAGCAAATGTATTCAGTATTATATTTCAACATTTTTTTGTTCTTCAAATCTTCTTGATATGAAAGAAGTGAATAAGTTGAAATTGCCAATGGTTCTGCGACAGTCTCTACTTTTCCAGCAAATCCTGCATATTTTACAGCCTCTATCATGAACTGTATTAATTCATTTGACCATTTTGAAGGATGGCTTATACGGATAATAACATCTCTATGCTGAGGAAAATCTATTTTTTGTTGTTCATAGAGTTTGTATATATGATTCTTCAAGAAATCTTTTACATATTCTTTATATTTGTCATTATCATTCGCCAACAACCCAATTTTGAAATTCTCAACGGCAGAACCATGAGATAATCCTCTTTCTTGCTCTATTTCAGCTCTTTTTCCATAATAGCGTGTACCATCATCTTTTACATATATCAGTGAAGGTATTAACGAAGAATTTTCATCCTTAATAAACATTGGATTACCAGTTCCTTGTAAATCTCCACAAACAACAGTCGTTGTCGTACCAAAATCTATTGCTAATATTAATATGCTCATAAATGTTACATGTTAAAAATCAGGTCCATCCCACCCCCAAATAGAGTCAGCTTTCCATGATTCATAATCAAAAGTATTATCAGAAGATGATGATTTACAAGAAGACTCCTTGTTTTTTTTATTGTCTTTTTTCAAAACGTTCTTGTTATCAATATTTTTTGATTTTAACATACATAAATCAAAACAGCATAGACCTCTTGCAACAGTTTCATTAGGATTTGGACATTTTATCAACCGAACAGGTTCTTTTATAACTTTTTCAAATCCATTTGGCAAACTTGCTATTACTTCGTTTATGCAATACCATTGAGAGTGCCCACCTGTTAAAAACACAAAATCCACATTATCAAATCCCTTGTGCTTTAGATTATAATCATTAACGCTCTTTTCTATCAATTCTATAAGAGTAGCCCAATGCTCCTTTGTTATATTCTCGAATATCAAACGGTTTATAGCACCTATTTCATCTACATTTGGAATGTCAGTTATTTGACTCAAAATATCTGCTATTCGCGAAGGTGTTCTCGCCTCACATCCTAATTCTAAATCCTTTGACACATATTGTTCTTTCCACAATCTAGCATGGCGAACATTGAAAATCTTATGTGAGATATTGCATCGATTTTGAATATAGTTACTTAATATTAAATCGACCTCAGAACCACCTATCATAAATGTGCTTCCTTCTTCTGGATACGTAGCAGACTCAGTTATTGAAATCTTACCATCGTTGTCAATAGTTAATCTACATAACACAATATCTGTTGTTCCGCCACCCATATCGCAAATGAGGACATTATACTTAATTCCACATTCCAACATTTGAAGTTTTTTTAATTCTTCTTGGTAAGTTCTTAAAGAATAAGAAGAAATAGCTAATGGTTCTGGAATAGTCTCCACATCACAATTAAAACCTGCTAACTTGACTGTTTCAACCATAAAATCACATAATTCTTGGGACCATTTAGATGGATGACTTATTCGAACTTTCATTTTGTCATGAAGTGGGAAGTCTGTTTTTTGTTGCCAATACAATTTATAAATATGGTTAGCAAAAAAATCTTTTATATACATTTTTGATCGATCGCGAACATCTTTATCATCACTTATCAATCCCAGTTTGAAATTTTCTACAAGTATACCCTTACCTCTTTGTGCTTCATCATATTTTATCTCAGCAAACTTGCCATACAATTTTCGACCATCCTCCATCGTATAGATAACAGAGGGAATTAGAGGTGAATTATTGTCTTTAATAAACACAGGATTTCCCACCCCAGAAATATCGCCACACACAATAGTTGTGGTGGTTCCAAAATCTATTGCTAAAATTAAAGTCTTCATGTTCCTTGTTATAATAATTTAAAGATTTTTTATCTTGAGTCTATTTTTAAAAGTTAAGCATATTTAGAGTGGGTTAATACTATCTAGTATAGATGTGATAAATCATATCTTTTCTATCACATATCATTTATTATTCTTCCGGAGGCCACTTTTGCAGAAAGTCATTCGGGATATAAGCGGTCGCCACAATACTGTCGTTTAGGATGGTGACAAATACGCGCTGTTGTCCGGCGGCTCTACCTACCCTTCCAACAACCCCCGTAAACGGACCTTCTATGATTCTCACCAAGTCGCCGCTCTTGAAGTGGCAGCGTTCTGGCGGTAGTACCATGATGTGCTCACTGTTTACGCTTGTCAGGCGGATGAAGTTTATCATTTCGTTGTCGGGGATGGTTACGGGAGGATTCTTGCCGGTTGACCTTTCCACGGGCTTTGTCTTGTCCGTGTAGTATTTTAGCCATCTGGCGGTGGAGGCTGACACTTTCACGAAATCGTGAGTTTTCTGGCGGGTCATCCTTGCAAAAATAATATTGGGAAGCAAAGGCTCGTGAATGAGCTTTCGCTTCCCATCTATCTCTTTGATGACATAATGCATCGGCAAATAAGTCTCGACATTCTTGGCTCGGAGAGCATCAAGAGCCTGATTTGTTCTTCCGTAAGTGGCACGCAACACGAACCATTGCTCCTTTTCCTCCTGAGCATAATCCGAGGACACCCCAGTTTGGGAGTTCTCTGCTGCGTCGCTTCGAACTTCGGGGGAGGTGCAGGAGGTTAGTCGTGCACTGGAGGGAGTTTTGCCGCCTCGTCGGGAGTCTGCATTAGGCAATGCTGACGTGTTGTTCCTTGATTCTTTGTTCATAATACAAAGACCAGTTTCTTTACAAACACTTTAAATTATATGCTGTCAGAATGTTAGCTCCCCTATTTGTGGATTTGATCTTTAGATTGTTATTGGTGGTTTTTAGGTTCGCTAAGTTATGTTTTTCACTCGTCAAGCGGTCTATTAGGTTTGTCTACAAGAAAATCTAAGGCAAATGTACGAATAATATTTTATAAACACAAAAATTTTCAATAAAAATCGGATAAACTTTTTTCATACAAATATAATCAATCTGATTCCTTTGCCGTTTTGTAAAAAAATACCTACATTTGCACCGCAGCTGTTACAAACGGCTTTTACTATAAAAATTCTAATAATTAAAAATTCTGTGTTATTTATGAATCATTCAAGACTTTATTCTTTTGCGCTTACGGTGGCTCTTATGGCTTCAGCCACAACTGTAAGGGCTTATTCGTTTCTGGTTAAGCAACCCAGTGTGAAGCGTTTCGTGAAGATCACTTCTGACAATGTAAATCTCCGCCGACTGCCTAATACCAACAGCGGCAAGCTGATGAGCTGGAATTCGGATGGCGGATCGTTCGAGACCTATACCAAGATTTTCTTCTCCGACACGGAGGGTTCTAAGTATCGCGCAAATGACATGACGGGGGCCTACGTGGGCACGTATCATCCTTACAACGGCAATATATATATGGTGAACAGCAAGCAGCAGGAAGCTCAGAACGGTTGGTACCAGATATTTGTGACGGCTGAGAGTTATGCTGAGAGCGCAGAGGAGCCCAACTCCAAAATGGCGTGGGTGAAGGGAGACTTCTGCAAGGTTGTCGACCTGAACGAGGACAACAACAGCGTCACGGGAATGATGATTCCGGCAGCTGTGTATTATGATATGGAGACGGGGGACAACGTTACAGCCAAGGGCGTCAGCCTTTCTGAGACCCAGGCAAGAAAGCAGGGAGAATACGCCAATGTACGTTTCTGCACATACATGTTGCCCGACGGTGAGAACATGCAGGTGAGCCTGTTCCAGAAAGTCAATGCTTTCGTGTATGTTTCGCGCTGCAACATCGAGCTGAATTACGGCGTGCGCCAGAATGCGGCATGTGCGCTGAAAGTGGTGCAGGAGGAAAGCGACATGGAGGATGCCGGTGACATGATGGTGCTTAGGGCTTCGCTGAAGGCTCCGAAGGGAAAGGCTGCCGTTGACGCTCTGAACAATTATCTCCTGTCTTGCGGCGATGCCGAGTTCGGAAAGCTCGTGGATGTACTATGTCCCGACCACAAACTTCCAACTAATGACGTATATTTCTGCGGCACAGACGGCAAGGTGTATACATTCAGCTACGATTCGTCTACGGTGAAGGATTATGGTGGATTAGACTATAACGTCAACGTATCAAAGTAAAAATATTCTTTTTACGGGAATATGAAAAAAGAGAAATTCCTCGACAATCATCTGTATTGCCGAGGGGTTTCTCTTTTTTTCGTTTTATATCCCTACCATTACAGTATGGCGATGGTCAGTCCTGCCATTACTATGCTTACCATCGACATCAGCTTGATGAGGATGTTGAGGGAGGGACCGGAGGTGTCCTTGAAGGGGTCGCCTACGGTGTCGCCTACGATGGTGGCTTTGTGGTTGTCGCTGCCCTTGCCTTCGAAGTGGCCTTCTTCTATCATCTTCTTGGCGTTGTCCCATGCTCCACCGGAGTTGGACATGAAGACGGCGAGGGTGAAGCCGGCGGCCAAGCCGCCAGTGAGCAGACCGAGGACACCGGCTACGCCGAGCACCAAGCCCACTACGATGGGGATGACGATGGCGAGGAGCGACGGGATGATCATCTCGCGCTGGGCGCTGCGGGTGCTTATCTCTACACAACGACCATAGTCGGGCGTTGCCTTGCCTTCAAGGATGCCCTTTATCTCGCGGAACTGACGGCGCACTTCCTGCACCATCGATTCGGCTGCTCGTCCTACGGCGCCCATTGTCAATCCGCAGAAGAGGAAGGCTGCCATCGCTCCGAGGAAGGCACCGACGAGCACCTTGGGATTGATGAGGTTCACCTGGAAGAAGTTGATGAAGTCAATGGTGGTGGCATTGGTCGGGTCGAAGAGGTTGCCGGCAGCGTCAACGTATTGCTTGCCGTTCTCCATAGCCCGAATCATGGCTATCTTTATCTCCTCGATGTAGGAAGCGAGGAGGGCGAGAGCCGTGAGGGCTGCCGAACCGATGGCAAAGCCCTTACCCGTGGCTGCTGTGGTGTTGCCGAGAGCGTCGAGGGCGTCTGTGCGCTCACGCACTTCCTCGCCCAGTCCGCTCATCTCCGCATTGCCTCCTGCGTTGTCGGCGATGGGTCCGTAAGCGTCGGTGGCAAGCGTGATGCCGAGTGTGGAGAGCATGCCGACGGCGGCGATGCCGATGCCGTAAAGTCCGGTGCTGATCGACTTTGCCGAGAGCGACATGTCGAATCCGTTGGCGCAGAGATAACTGAGCATGATGGCTACGGAGATGGTCACCACCGGAATCATCGTGGAAATCATACCCGTACCGATGCCCTTGATGATGACCGTGGCAGGTCCGGTCTGCGAAGCCTCGGCAATTTTCTGCGTAGGCTTATAGCTGTGTGAGGTGTAGTATTCGGTGGCTTGACCGATTACTACGCCCGCAACGAGTCCGCTGATTACGGAGAACGAGAGTCCTAACCAATTTTCGATGCCGAGCAGATATAATATAATAAATGTGGCTACGGCGATAAGACCTGCGCTGACGTTGGTGCCGAGACCGAGCGAGCTGAGGAGTTCCTTCATCGTGGCTCCTTCCTTGGTGCGAACGAGGAAGATGCCGATGAGCGAAAGGAAGATGCCGATGGCGGCTATCACCATCGGAGCGATGACGGCTCGGAGCTGCATGTCGCCGTTCATGGCGAAGGCTGTGGCGCCAAGTGCAGCCGTTGAGAGGATTGATCCGCAATAGCTCTCATAGAGGTCGGCTCCCATACCAGCCACGTCGCCCACGTTGTCGCCCACGTTGTCGGCGATGGTGGCAGGATTTCGCGGGTCGTCCTCGGGGATGTTGGCCTCCACCTTGCCCACAAGGTCGGCTCCCACGTCGGCAGCCTTCGTGTAGATGCCTCCGCCGACGCGGGCGAAGAGTGCCTGCGTGGAGGCTCCCATGCCGAAGGTCAGCATGGTGGTGGTGATGGTGACGAGGGCTGTGCTCTCGCCTTCATAGACGGCGTTAAGAACAACAAACCAGATGGCGATGTCGAGCAGTCCGAGACCCACCACGACGAGTCCCATTACGGCTCCGCTTCGGAAAGCAATCTTCAGACCTTTGTCCAGACTTGTGCGTGCGCCGTTGGCGGTGCGTGCCGAGGCGTATGTGGCGGTCTTCATGCCGAAGAAGCCAGCCAGTCCCGAGAAAAGACCTCCTGTAAGGAATGCGAAAGGCACCCACGGATTCTGCGCTTTCAGTACGTAAGCCATGAAAGCGAAGATAAGGGCGAGCACCACGAAAACGATGGTCACCACCTTGTATTGCTGCTTCAGATAAGCCATAGCGCCTTTCCTGACATGCTCCGCAATCTCTTTCATTCTGTCCGTACCTTCGTCTTCCTTCATCATCGCGCGGAAGAAGAACCATGCCATTCCCAATGCCACAACGCTGGCTATCGGGATCAGCCAAAATACTAATGGGATGTTGTTCATAACGATAGATTTTATAGGGTTTATAATTTATTCCGTCGTCGCCTTCGTCACAAAGTAACGATTCGTAACTAATCGATGTCTTACGTAACGAAAATGCAAATATATGAAATAAATCAATAACAAACATAAAAGAAGAGGATTTTTACTTAAATAAAATTTCTTAAAAGGGAAAACATGTCTTAGCGGACGGCGGACGCCATGCAAATATCGTACAAATGGTAAAAACTTGTTACAAAATAAAAATTGATTCTAGAGAATCAAAAAGCTGTTTTTATGGTGTTTTGCTGTGCAAACAGCACCCGAGCTTAACGATAGCGCCACTTTTACACTACAATAGTGCCACTATTAGAGTGTAAAAGTGGCGCTATTGCATGATAAAAGTGGCACTATTGGAGTGTAAAAGTGGCGCTATTGCAGCAAAAAACGGCTCGTTTGCGAG
>ERZ507012.472-NODE-472-length-12026-cov-11.9979_pt1 | contig 12026 bp, 7 predicted proteins | sample MGYA00512878_ERZ507012 | MGnify/ENA metagenome assembly ERZ507012
TGATGGCGCAGCATGCCATCACGATGATGAAGAACAAGCGATAGCCTACCATATCTTTCAGATAGCCCGATACCATGCCTGGCAACATTAAACCCAGATAGGAGATGCCCGTGCAGATGGAATAATGCGAGGTCTTGAACTTGCCCTGACTGTAGAACAGCATGTAGAGCGTAAGAACCGTGAAGCCCAGACCATAGCCAAACTGCTCTACGAAAAGGCAGCTCGATACCACGATAATATCGCTGTTCAGCGAATAACTCAGATAGATGTAAACCACATCCGGCAAGGTGATGGCGCAAACCATCGGCCAGAGCCATTTCTTCATACCGTCGCGGCTCACCAGAATACCGCCGATGATACCACCCAGCAGCAAACCTATCAGTCCCACCGTGCCATTGGCAAAACCATATTCCTGCGGCGACAATCCCAGTCCGCCCTGCGAATTAGGACGAAGGACGAAGGTCTTGGTCATCGTATTCAGGAGTGCTTCCGGGAAGCGATAGAGCAGCAGGAAGAGCATCACGCAGATGGTTTCCCCCACCCTGAACTTCACGAAGAAGGTGCGGAACATGTTCGTCAGTTCGTGCGCCACTTCACCCACCGTTCTATCCGTCTGCACATCCTCCTTAGGGCGCGGCATAAACCGGCTGTGATAGAGCCACAGTCCGATGAAGATGCCCGCCAATCCGTAGAAGATAAGCGCCCACGAGAAACGTATCTGGTTGCGGAACATCACCTGGAGCACACCCGCCAGCATCACCAGGAAACCATTCACAAAGATGATGGCGAGGCGATAGAAGGTGTTTCGCAGTCCCACAAACTTGGTCTGCGTATGCTCATCCAGCTCAATCATATAAAAGCCATCCGCCGAAATATCGTGGGTGGCACTGCAGAAGGCGATGAGGAAGAAGAAGCACATCGTTGCCTGGAACCAGAAGGCAGTAGGCAGCGAGAAGGCGATGCCGGCAAGGGCGGCTCCGATGAGCGCCTGCATGGTGAGCACCCACCAGCGCTTGGTCTTCAACAGGTCGATGAACGGGCTCCACAGGGGCTTGATTACCCAAGGCAGGGCGAGCCATCCGGTATAGAGACCCACCTCTGCATCGGTGAGACCCAACTGCATATACATCACCACAGAGAGGGCGGTCACAATGACGTTGGGCAGTCCTTCTGCAAAATAGAGGGTAGGAATCCAAGCCCATGGATTCCTACTATTTTTCTTTGTTACCATCTTAGTACATTATTGATAAAGTTTCTTGATTTCTGCTCCCTGATAGTAGTGCAGCAGGATGGCATCATAGAGATAGCCCTCCTCGCCCATCACGGCAGCACCAATCTGGCAGAGTCCTACTCCGTGTCCCCATCCGGCGCCAATCAGTTCGAAGCGCTGCGGAACACCGTTTTCATCTGCATCATATTTATCTACCACGAAGGCAGAGCTCAGAAAATGAGAATCGCTCAGGGCACGGCGGATTTCCAGTTCCTTACCGATGGTGAAGGTCTTCTCGGTTCCGATAATCTGCAGTTTGCTGATGCGGCCGCTCGTTCCTCTCTCCACCGCCTTCATGTCGAGGATGGCACCGAAGTCCATCTTCAGCTTGTCGGCGATGAGCTGCTGCAGCTTCTCCTGGGTCAGGGTCACTTTCCAGCGATAGAAATCCGCGGTCTCCTGGTCGTAATCGTTCAGCACCTCCGAGAGGATTTTCTTATCCTGCGTGTTGCAGAAAGCAGGCGGATTGAAGCGGATCCACTTCTCTGCCTCATCCTCATTGGTAAGATTAGGAAGAGGGGCCTTTTCTGTTCCCGATATTCCCAAGGCGATGTCTCTCACTGCCGTGAGATAGTTCTTCGGCGTATTCTCCCAGCAGTATTGGAATTCCTCAGTTACTCCGCCGCAGCATTTCGAAAATCGGGCATCGCAAATCTCGCCGCCATCCAGCAACACCTGGCCACGGGTCAGTCTGATAGCCTCGGCAACATGTGGCGAGGTTTCCTTCGTGATGCCCTGGTAGCGCTGGCAGTGGTCATCGGCACACACGTCAAAGAGGGTGTGGTCCTCACGGTCGTACCAGCGAATCAGCGTATCCTCCTTCTTGGTGAACGAGAAGAAATTGTTGCCGCTCTCAGCCACCTCTCTGCGCTTCTGCATCTGCGCCAGCAGCCACGAACGCGAAATCACGGCATGTGCCTTCAGCAGTTCTAGGCTCGATGTAGCACTCATCTCACTGCTGATTACACTCTCCAGATAGCGCTCCACCGGCAGTTCGTTGATGGCATAGATCTTATCCGATTCCACCACGAAGCGGAGGGCACCCAGGAAGGTCTGCGTCTCCTTGCGCTCCCAGTGGAAGTTCACGCCGATGGTCACGTCGCTGATAGAGAACGAGGCGTCGTCGCTCTGCGGATGGAAGGTGAGCTTACTGTAAAGATTGCCGTTCCACATGATACCTCCCTCGAAGAACTCCACCTCCTGCTCGCCAATCACGATTTCGCCCTTAGCCAGATAAGGCTTGTTCAGCGAGAAATGCACCTTCTGGGCACTCACGATGCCCACGGTAACCTCTGGTTCCTCCTCATTATTATATAGGGCAGATGTAGCCAGAATGGAATCCTCTGCCTCCTTTGCCACCTTCAGCTTGCTCACGATGCTGTTCATCTTCTCCTGGCTCACACCGCATTCCTGCAGCAGTGCCTCGGCACACTCATCGGTCAGTTTTCTGAAATCCTCCTCTCTTGGGGTGATGATGAGTCCCGACATATCCAGGGCTCCAGGCGAAACCATCAGTTGGGCATCGCCATCGGCAAAGTAAGCCTCCGGACGATGCTTCTCTCTCGGAATCACCACCGAGATGAATTCATCGCCCTTTCTCCAAGCCACGATGTTCATCATCGGTTCCGTTTCTCCCCCACGCAGCGGCATGGCTTTGTAAAGACGGTGGAAGAGCATCTCGTCGCTCTCCTCACTCTTCGAGATGATGACGAAGGCAGGAACCACGAAGTCGTGAACCACGGCTATCTTCTCTTCATCGTTCAGAGAGATGACGTCGGTAAGATTGCGCGAAAGGCGCTGCCAGTTGGCCTGCAGTGGCAGGATGCCGCTCGTACCTGCCTGGAAATGAAGATGATCCGGGGCAGAAGCACCGCACTTCGGACCGTTGTAGAACACCATCAGTTCGCTGTGCAGCGAGAGGAAGCGATGCATCTCGCCATAGTTCTGATAGATGGCCTGATACTGATGCTTGCGGGCCGGAATGGTGAAATGCACCGGAAGGATTGGGAACGGATTCACCAGCAGATGGAAGTTTTCGTCTATCTGCTGCGACATCTGCTCCTTTGGTCGGTTGCGGTCGCAGAGGAAGCAAGGGCGCTCGCCCAGGGTCTTCCTGTCTATCTTGGCTCCCGTGCTCACGATGCGGGCAGGGTTCCACTGCAGCTTGATTAACTCCGAGAGCTGACGGGTTTCCACATGTTTCAGGTCGCGGAAGCGATGGCGGGCATCAGCCCATTTCTCCAACTGTCGGTTGAAGAATCTGGAGATGCTGCTGTCTTCCATGATATCCGCCTTACCCTGCATCATCTGCTTGCGGGCCATCAGTTCCATGGTGCGCAGACGGTCTTTATAGAGATTGTTGGCATTCACCCTGTCGATGCTCAGGGCGGCATCCGAATTGCCTCCCCAGCGACGGCAGAGATACAGCTCGTCGTAGATTCTGCCGATGCGATAGCGGCGAGAGAAAGCCAATCCCAGGGCGTAGTCCTCACCATAGCTGGTATTAGGGAACTGCATCTGTCGTACCAGCGGGGTAAAGAAGGCGCGCGGTGCGCCCAAGCCGTTGATACGCAAGGCGTTGTTACAACCGTTATCCTCGGTCCATTCCTTATGGTCGATGAGTCCCGGAGGCAGGGTATTCAGGTCGAAATCGCACATGCGGTAGGCGCCAATCATCATCGCCGCCTTCTGCTCGTAGAAGGCATCCACTATCTTCTGAAGGGTTTCAGGAGATGAATACAGGTCGTCGCTATCCAACTGCACGGCGAATTTTCCGCAATAGTCGCTGTTGATGGCAACATTCCAGCAGCCGCCGATACCCAGGTCCTTTCTATCAGGAACTATCTGAATCAAACGGTCATCTGCTATTTCATCAAGAATCTCTCCGGTTTTATCCGTAGAATGATTGTTCACCACAATCACATTAAACTTGAAATCCGTTTTCTGCGCCAAAGCACTCTTCACGGCATCGGCGATAGTCTTCTCACGGTTAAACACCGGAATCACCACCGAAGCCTCGTATTCAAACTCCTGTTCGTCGAAATCTGGCAGACGGTAGTAGCTGGTATCCACCAGGGCACCCACCTTGTTAAGATGCTGGGTACAAGCCTTTTCCATCTCAATCTGCACCTCACGGTTTCTAGGGTTCACATAGTCAAACTGCTTTTCGCCGCTCTTTCTGTTATCCAGTTCGTTCTCGGTATAGAGGAACTCATTCAGATGGAAAATCTCTCCTACACGGCTCAGATAGAGACGCAGGTCGTAGAGACCGGCAAACTGATATTCCTGTCTATCCTGCTGGGCGATATAGTTGCGCAGCGCCTGCGCCTTGACGAGCCAGAGACTTCCGAAATCGAAGTCATCTCGCAAACTACCCTGCTGATAATCAATCACAGGATGCTTTTCCAGTTTACCAGATACTTTTTCCGAATCAGATACATCCACTTCGGAAGATGCTTTTTCTGAAGATGCATCATCCTTCACCAGCGAATAGTGGTCGGAGTAAACCATCACCGCTGCGGTATCATCCGCCGTGCGCAGGAAACGCTCCAAGGCATAGAGGCCCCACCTGATAGGGGTGGTCTTGGTGCAGATCATCACGAAGTCGGCATCGGCATTTTCGGCGATGCTCTCCACGGTGTTGCTACTCTCCAGTCGGTCGATAACCACGAAGGTACAGCCGTCTGGCACCTGGTGGTGGGCAGCGAAATCGGAGCTCACCATCAGGTTGATATGCTGAACAGTCTTGTTGTCATGAAGTTCTCCGAGTGCTTCTTGGGCCACCTCCAGGTCTTCACATGGCAAGAAAAGGTCTATTTTTTCTCTCATTTTTTTGTTTCTAATTTTCTGTTTTTCGCCCCTTTTCAGGGCTCGAAACCATGATTTTTATCTTTATTTCAACTTATTATCTTAAAATATGTGGCAAAGATAACACTTTTTCGGCAAAAAACACTATCTTTGCAGTATGAATAATGAAAAAAAATATCTTTTGGGCCTTACATTTGCCGAATTGAAGCAGGTGGCTAAGGATCTCGGCATGCCTGCCTTCACCGGCGGACAGATGGCGAAGTGGCTCTATGAGCAGCATGTGAAGAGCATTGATGAGATGACCAACATCTCGAAGGCCAACCGTGCCAAACTCGCTGCCGAATACGAAATAGGATGCGCAGAATATTCTGACGCACAACATTCTGTGGATGGTACCATCAAGTATCTCTTCCCTACCCGAAGCGGAAAGTTCGTGGAAACGGTGTATATTCCTGATAAGGACCGCGCCACGCTCTGCGTCTCTTCGCAGGTGGGCTGCAAGATGAACTGCCTCTTCTGCCAGACCGGAAAGCAGGGATTCGAGGGGAGTTTGCCTGCCGGCGACATCCTGAACCAGATTTACTCGCTGCCTGAGGTGGATAAGCTTACAAACATCGTGTTCATGGGACAGGGCGAGCCGATGGATAATCTCGACAATGTGCTTCGTGCCACCGAGATTCTCACCGCCGATTACGGTTGGGCGTGGAGTCCAAAGCGCATCACGGTAAGTTCTGTGGGCGTGAAGAACAAGCTGAAGCGATTCCTGGAAGAGAGCGAGTGCCATGTAGCGATTTCGATGCACGACCCTATTCCATCGGAGCGTGCCGAACTGATGCCTGCCGAAAGGGGCATGGGTATCGAGCAGGTGGTGGAGTTGCTGAAGAACTACGATTTCTCTCATCAGCGCCGCCTGAGTTTCGAGTACATCGTGTTCAAGGGCGTGAACGACAGCATGCAGCATGCCAAGGCCATCATCAAGCTGGTGAAGGGTCTGGATTGCCGTTTCAATCTCATCCGTTTCCATCAGATTCCCGACATCCCGTTGCAGGGTGTGAACGACGAGAAGATGGAGCAGTTCCGTGATTACCTCACCCAGCATGGTGTTTTCACCACCATCCGTGCCAGCCGCGGCCAGGACATCTACGCCGCCTGCGGCTTGCTCAGCACCTCGAAGAAGATTGGAGAAATCCGACAGCACGAGGATGAGGAGCAGAAGCATGGAAAGGGATAAGAAAGGAGGGGGAATATGGTACAAATGGATACAAAAAATGAAAGAAAAGAAAAGGAAAGAACAAAAAGGTCTGAGACGGGTAAATACTTCTATGACTTAAGCAAAGCGTCTTTCTCTATAACCGTACTAGGCAATTTGGCCTTAATCTTCAAAGATGGAGCCTTAACCCTGATGAGTATCTTCGGTACAATACTTGGACTCGTTATGACAGTAGGCTTCTTTATTGTTGGAAACAAAATTTTAAATAAATAAGAAAATGGATACATTCACATTTACATTATTGGTTTTTGCCATTGTCGCCGTTTCCCTCGTCAGTTGGCTATATACAAAATCTGGAAAAAAGTGGTTAGAAAAGCAATAAGATTTACCAAGATATGGAATACTTAGCGTTGACAATGACTGGTTACTTAGTAATTGCAGTCAGCTTTCTGGCTTGGCTTTATACAAAACCAGGAAAGAAATGGTTAGAGAATCTTTAAAATAGAATTATGGATTCATTAGTATTAACAATGGCAAGCCTAGCTTTTATAGGCTTATGCATATTGGTTTTCCTCTATACTCCTAGAGGAAAGAAGTTCTTAGAGGACATGTAATAACATGTATCATATAAGATTCTTACCAATCATTTGCCTCCTGTTACTCTTCCTGGCAAGCTGCAGCACAGGAGGGCGAAATGGGAAACTGCCCAAAAGCACGGGAATGCCTTACGAGGTGGTGCTTGAGGGAGATACCGACAGCATCGTAACCAAGATGCTGACGGAGGATGTGACAGGACTGCCCCAACCCGAACCACTCTGCCGACTGATTCAGGTAAAGAAGTGCAAGACCCGGGGAAACTATCTGCTCGTAAGAACCCGAATCGTCGTGAATATCGGAGAACGGGATTTCGGAGAACAGAATATCGGAGAGCGGGATTTCTCCGTCACACTTCATCACGACGAGAATGCAGCGCCACAGAATATCATTCGCATAACCGCCCAATCGGCACAGCAATTGCGGGAAAGGCTCAATGGCGAGAAACTCCGCCACATCGTAGATGAAGTGGAACTGAAACATCTGGCAGATATCATCTCCGGCAACCCCAGCAAACAAAACAGGGAGATGCAGGACGAAATCAAAAAGATGTTCGGAATCGACATGAAGATTCCTGCAGCGATGAACGCCAGCAAAAAGGCGAAAGACTTCATCTGGATCTCGAACAACGTCAGCTCGGGCATGCAGAACCTGCTCATAATGAAAGTGAAGAGTGAAGAACGAAGAATGAAGAATTCAAATGCTTTTCATGTTAATGATAAGGCGCAGATTGACAGCATTCTCCGAACCAATATGCCGGGTGAAACCGACAGCATGTATATGGTGATTCCTCATCTTTCAGAAAGAGGACTCTGGGAGATGAAAGGGGATGCCATGGGAGGCCCTTATGTGATGCGTCGCATTCATAATAACCTCTACATCATCGCCTTCGTCTATGCACCCGAAATGAAAAAGAAAATATTAATCAAGCAGCTCGAAGCTGCGATTTCTACTATAAAATAAAATTTCATGGACAACAAAAGAATCAAAGTGGCTATCACCCACGGCGATACCAACGGTATCGGATATGAACTCATTTTTAAGGCATTCAACGAACCGGAGATGCTGGAGTATTGCACCCCTATCATCTACGGCTCGCCAAAAGTGGCAGCCTACTATCGCAAGGCGATGAACCTGCCAGCCCAGTTCTCCATCATCCAGAAAGCTGAAGATGCTGAGGATGGAAGAATCAACCTCCTCGCTGCCGTAGAAGAGGAAGTAAAGGTGGATATGGGTATGCCTACTCCGGAATCAGGAGCAGCAGCAGTCAAGGCACTCGACCGTGCCATGACCGACTATCGCGACGGTCTCTACGATGTGCTCGTCACTGCCCCGGTAAGCAGCCAGAACATCAAGATTGAAGGCTACACCTTCGTGGATCACAAAGACTACATCGAAACCTGTCTGGGCGACGGCAGCCATGCCCTGAGCCTGCTCGTAGGCGACGACCTGCGCATTGCCTCCGTCACCGGCAAGACACCACTCACCCAGGTGGCCAAGTCAATCACCCAGGAAAGCATCGTGGAGAAAACCACCCTGCTCTGGCACACCCTGAAGCGCGACTTCCTCCTCACCAACCCACGCATCGCTGTGCTCGCCCTCAACCCAAGCATCAACGAGGAACAGAGCTGCGGCACCGAGGAGCGCAACATCATCATCCCAGCCATCGATGCACTCGCCGAGAAGGGCATCCAGGCATTCGGTCCTTACCCAGCCGACGATTTCTTCGGCAACGGATACTACAACGAGTTCGATGGCGTCATGGCGATGTACCACGACCAGGCAGCCGTACCATTCCACTCCCTCTTCAACGAGGATGGCGTGCTCTATACCGCTGGTCTCCCTATCATCCATACAGCAGCCAACACCACCCCATGCTACTATATGGCAGGCTACAACGAGGCAGATGCCATCTCGTTCCGCCACGCCATCTTCCTGGCACTCGATGCCTTCCGCCATCGCGAAACCTGCGAAGAGGCTTACCAGAACCCGCTGCCAAAGCTCTACCACGAGAAGCGTGACGAGAGCGAGAAGGTTCGCTTCTCCATCCCAAAGAAGCACGTTCCTTCCCCATTTCCTCCAAAGGGCGGAAACAAGCAGAACGGCACCAAGGGAAACAACGAGCAGAATGCCCCTAAGGGAAACAACGGCAATAACAATGGTGGCAACAATGGTAATGCCAACAACAACGCCCCTCAGCCTGCCCAGCAGACTGACAAAAAGTTGACACAGCAGCCTAATCCTACCGAAAAGCAGGCGCAGCCAGCTCCTCAGAAGCCAGCAGAACAGCCTGCTCCACAACCAGCAGAATAGGCTCGAAATACGTAGAGAATAGGCGAAATATCACATTTTCGCCTATTTTCTACCTTATTACACCCACTTTTTGGGCAAAAAAGGCAGTTAATTCAAAAAAAATGTGTAATTTTGGCAGCTAAATGGATAATTCTGAACTACAGAAAATAAAACAACGCTACAATATCGTCGGAAATAGCGACGGATTGAACCGTGCTCTCGATGTCGCCCTACAAGTGGCACCGACCGACCTTTCCGTGCTTATCATCGGAGAGAGCGGTGTGGGTAAGGAAATCATCCCACGAGTCATTCACGATAACTCGCCGAGAAGACGCGAAAGATATTTCGCCATCAACTGCGGCAGTATCCCAGAGGGAACTATCGACAGCGAACTCTTCGGTCATGAGAAAGGTTCCTTCACCGGAGCCATCGGCGAAAGCGAAGGATATTTCGGCATCGCCAACAAGGGTACCATCTTCCTCGACGAGGTGGGTGAACTGCCGATACAGACGCAGGCCCGGCTGCTTCGTGTGCTCGAAACGGGTGAATACATCCGTGTGGGCGGCACCGAAATCAGAAAGACTGATGTGAGAATTGTGGCAGCCACCAACGTCAACATGCGCAAGGCTGTGAGCGAGGGAAAATTCCGCGAAGACCTCTACTATCGCTTGAATACCATCCCCATCCAGATGCCTCCGCTGCGTGAACGTGGCAACGACATTCTCCTGCTCTTCCGCCTCTTTGCAATGCAGATGGCTGAGAAATATCGATTGCCTAAGATTTCACTCACCGAGGATGCCAAGGCGCTCATGCTGAAATATAAGTGGCCAGGCAACGTGCGACAGCTCAAGAACATCACCGAACAGATGTCGGTGCTGAGCCGGGAAAGGGAAATCAATCTCGAAACCCTCTCGCAGTTCATCCCAAGAGATGAGGAAACTACCCAGCTCGCCACCATTCCGCAAGCCGGAAACGAGCAGCATAGCTACGAAAGCGAGCGGGAGATGCTCTACAAGATTCTCTACGAACTCAGGGGCAACGTGAGCGACCTGCGAAGAGAGATGAAATCGCTGCGCGACCAGCTAGATGAAGCTCGGGGACTCAGCGGTGCCAATGGCTTCAGCCATCCGAAAAACATCTCAGGCATGCCTCCAGCCACGGTTTCAGGTGTACCATCAGTTACAGGAATGCCAGCATCGGTTTCGGAAATCACATCCCCATCGGTTTCGGGAATGCCTGAACCCCACTACCCTTCCGAATTCGGCAATCTGCAGGAAGGCAGAATCTATGCCGAGCCAAGACGGGATGCCGAGGATATCGAGGCAGAGGAAATCAAGGACATGGAGAATGAGAATGAGAGCGAGAACGAATCGCTCAACCTCAATGAACTGAGCCGACAGATGATAGAGCGCGCCCTGGAACGCAACAATGGCAACCGCAAGAAGGCGGCCGAGGAACTGGGCATCTCAGACAGAACGCTCTACAGAAGAATTAAAAAATACAATTTATGAAGCATCTACGCGCGTACATATATATAATAGGCATCGTCCTGGTGATGGGTGTCACAGCAGCCTGCTCCGTGAGCTACAAGTTCAACGGTGCCAGCATCAACTACACCACGACCAAGACCATCCAGTTGGCCGACTTCCCTATCCGCAGCTCCTATGTATGGGGTCCGATGGGTCCGATGTTCAACAACGAACTGAAGGATAAGTTTGCCAGCAACACCCAGCTCCGCCAGGTGAGCCGCAATGGCGACCTGAAGATAGAGGGCGAGATTACCCAATACTCACAGCGCAACAAGTCGGTGAGTGCCGAGGGATATTCAGCCCAGACCGAGCTGAGCATCACGGTGAACGTACGCTTCACCAACACCAAGAACCACAACGAGGATTTCGAGCGCCAGTTCACCTCTGCCAAGACCTACGATACCACCCAGAGCCTCGCCTCTGTGCAGGAAGAGTTGGTAACGCAGATGGTAAAAGACCTGGTTGACCAGATCTTCAACGCCACCGTGGCAAACTGGTAGTAGAATTTCGAGTTAATAGTTTATAGTTTAAAGTTAATAATATCGTGGAACTAAACAGATTGATACAACATCCTGAGGAAATGAACCGGGAGACGCTCTATGATTTGCGCGCCCTCCTGGCTCTCTATCCGTACTATCAGACGGCTCGCCTTCTGATGTTGCAGAACCTGTACCTGCTTCACGACCCGAGCTTCGACGAGGAACTACGGCGTGCCGCCATCTACATATCCGACCGCAAGGTCATCTTCCAGATGGTAGAGGCAGCCCACTATCAGCTCAAGAGCCAGAACACAAACCGCCACGAAGCAGTGGAAGGCAAGCCGAAGAGCGACCGCACCAGCAGTCTCATCGACCACTTCCTCCACTCCATCCCAACCGAAGCAGAGGAAAGGGAGAAGGAACCGGAAGAGAAGCGCAAGCCAACGCCAGCCGATGCCGCCGTTGACTATGTGGCCTATCTGATGGAGACGGAGACGGAAACCGAGCACGAGCAGCCATCAAGAACCATCGCCCTCATCGACGACTTCATAGAAGAAGGCGGATTCAAACTCCACAAGGATAAGGAGGAGGATCAGGAGAGCGAGGTAATGGAGAAGAAGGAAGAAAAGGAAGAGAAGGAAGAGAAGGAAGAGAAGAAGGAAACTGCAGAAGCAGATTCTTCCGAAGCCCAAGCTGCCTCAGAAAACGGTGGTATCTTTACGGAGACCCTTGCCCGAATCTACATCAAGCAGGGCAAGTACGAGCGAGCCTATCAGATTATCGACCGCCTGTACAAGCAGCATCCACAGAAGAGTGCGTTCTATATAGATCAGCTCCGCTTCCTC